>CEOJ01002210.1_pt1 | contig 25958 bp, 19 predicted proteins | sample 530281 | NCBI WGS metagenome assembly CEOJ01 (sample SAMEA2619879, study PRJEB7988) | marine metagenome | isolation source: saline water (ENVO:00002010), including | reverse complement strand
TTCAAGAGTTTGCTGACGACAGATTACTCAGGAATAGTGTTGGTGGTGTTGTCTTTGCTCTTGGTGGTGAAGCAAAAATCTTTACACTACCAATTCACGTTGGTAGAGGATTCCTCCGTTTGGATGGTACGGAGTTTACAAGAATCACCCTGCGTTACATCGGAAGTGGCACATTCAGCCACTTCGGTGGATCTGCAGAGGCAGTATCGAATGCAACACCAGCACAAACACCACTCTTCACGGTTGCTGGTGTTGCTACCGAAAAATTTGGAAAAGGAAATTATACAGCAACAGGTCAGTTCTCCGCATTCACGGGTGCCGCAGAGGTCGTATCCATCAGTGGAGCAACAAGACAAGACCTATTCAGAATTAGAGGTGCAGCACACGATACTCACACAGAGAATTACGTTGGTGAGGGTAGACTATTTGCTGTACAAGGTGCTTCAGAAGCATTTAAAGTCGAAGAGAAGGCAAGTGGTCTATTCTCCTTTAAAGGCACCTCCAAAGAAACTATACAATCAAATAACGTTGTATCTGTTGAGACTCAGATATCTGGTTCTGGTTCAGAGTCAATTACACCTGCGGTACGACCAGGTTCTGGAGAGGCAACGTTTAGTGGTGCAATTACAAATGAGCATGTAAGGTTCCATCAATTTGGTACTGGTACATTATCTTCCTTCAGTGGAACTGCAGAAACAAGCAACAGAGTTGTATTCAGTTACAATGAAAGTTCTGTTGTTAATGCAGAAACTCTTGATTATGGACTTATTACTGAAGGATTTGCGGATGAACCAATCAGTAATTACGCAAATGTACCAATTAGTACACTTGCAAATGAAGTAGTATCTGAGTTTGGAAGATATCCAAATAGAGAGGAATTTGGTCATATTTCTATTGACCCAGAGCAATCTATTCATACTCCTGGATATAACCATGTTGATTATGGTTATATTAATACCACCAATAGATTCCCATTCGGTAAGTTCCAATCTGAAGATGGTGGAGACTTAACTTATGAGTCTGCACAAATTGGAATCAGAGTCAGACCCATTACACCTGGTCCAACACTCCGACTTGAAGGTACTGCAGGTATCTTTACACTACCAATTCATAAAGGTGAAGGATACTTCAGATTTGAAGGTAAGTCTGTTGTTAGAATTAGAGCAGTCTACTACGGATCTGGTAAGTTCAGTAACTTCGGTGGTAGTGCTGAAGCAACTTCAAATGCTGATTCTGGAAGGAAGATTCTCTTCAGAGTTGCTGGTGATGCACATGCTGTTGTGCGTTTTGTTTATATTGGAGAAGGTTCTCTCTTTACATTTGTTTCCAAGACAGAATCCACTTCAGTCACAGAAAAACCACAAGCTCTTTACAAGTTTACTGGTTCTGCAGTCGAAAAGAATACCGAGAACTATGTTGGTACAGGTTCTCTATTTACATTTGTTTCTTCTACAGATTCTACTGTTATCAACAGTGCAGCATCTGGTCTCTTTACCTTCAAGGGTTCGGGTATCGAGAAGAATACAGAGAACTATGTTGGTCAAGGTTCTTTGTTTACATTTGTTTCCAAGTCGGAAGCAACTGTTGTTCAGTCTGTCGCACAAACACTATTCAGATTTACAGGTGCGATTACAAACGAGCATGTAAGATTCCACCAGTTTGGTACTGGAACATTCTCTGCCTTCAGTGGAACTGCATATCACGAAAGAGTTGCATTCGATTATAATGAAGACTCTATTGTTAATGTCAGACATGATAATTATGGATTAATTACTGAAGGTAGTGCTGACCAACCAATTTCCGACTTTGCTAACGACCCAATTAGTCTTTACGCTAATGAGCAAGTCTCCGAGTTTGGTAGATTTGCGAATAGAGAGGACTTTGGTCACATTTCTATTGACCCAGAGCAATCTATCAACACTCATGGTCATCGTCATGATGATTATGGTTACATTAATACCACCAATAGATTCCCATTCGGTGGATTCACCTTTGAAGATGAAAATGAAGGTGTTGATACTGCAGGAATTAGATTCCAACTCAGAGCACCTACATCAGGTACTGAACTTAGACTTCAGGGTCAAGCTGAAATTTATGTACTCCCAGTACACATCGGTGGTGGTATCACCAGATTTGCTGGAGATGCAACTATCAGAATCAGAGCCGTCTACTACGGATCTGGTAAGTTTAGTAACTTCGGTGGTAGTGCCGAGGCAATTTCCAATGTTGACTCTGGAAGACAAGTTCTCTTCAGAGTTTCTGGTGATTCCCATAATACTATACGTTTCGTCGAGGTTGGTACAGGTTCTCTATTCACCTTCGTATCCAAGACGGAATCCACTTCAGTTACAGAAAAACCACAAGTTCTCTACAAGTTTACTGGTTCTGCAGTCGAGAAGAACACAGAATCTTACGTTGGAAAGGGTTCTCTATTTACATTTGTTTCTTCTACAGAATCCACTGTTATCAACAGTGCAGCATCTGGTCTTTTCTCTATCAAAGGTTCAGCAGAAGAAAAGAATACAGAAGTATATGTTGGAAAAGGTTCTTTGTTCACATTTGTTTCCAAGTCGGAAGCAACTGTTGTTCAAAGCAAAGCTCAAGGATTGTTCAAGATTTCTGGTGCAATCACAAACGAGCATGTCAGATTCCATCAGTTTGGTACTGGTACATTCTCTACATTCAGTGGAACTGCCTATCACGAAAGAGTTGCGTTTGATTACAACGAAGATTCTATCGTTAATGTTGACCATGAGAATTATGGTTTCATTACTCAAGGTAGTGCTGACCAACCAATTTCTGACTTTGCTAACGACCCAATTAGTCTCTATGCTAATGAGCAGGTCTCTGAATTCGGAAGATTCTCCAATAGAGAAGACTTTGGTCATATCTCTATCGACCCAGAGCAATCCGTCAACACTCATGGTTGGAATCATATTGATTATGGTTACATTAATACCACGAACAGATTCCCATTCGGTGGATTTACCTTCGACGATGGCAGTGTTACATCTGCAACTTCCAAGTTACAGGTAAAACTACCTGTCGAAGGACCTGTATTCCAAATCAGTGGTGTTTCGGACAATCGTGTACTACCAGTTATTATTGGTGGTGGATTCACCAGACTTGGTGGAGATGCACTTGTCAAGATTACCGCAGTTTGGTACGGATCTGGTTCAGTATTCTCCTTTGTTGGTGGTGCAGAAGCAACTTCATCTACTGTACCAACAGAAGCACCACTTCTCGACTTCAATGGTACTGCAAGGGAGAGATTTGGAAAGGGCAACTACGATGCCAGTGGTACATTCTCCACATTCTCTGGTGCTGGAGAAACTGCAATTATCAGCAACAAAGCAGACGTTCTCTTCGATGTTAACGGTACTGCTATTGAGAAGCATACCGAAAATTACGTTGGAGAAGGTTCTCTCTTCGGATTTGTCTCTGCTACAGAATCTACTGTTATCAACAGTGCAGCATCTGGACTCTTCAAGTTCCAAGGTGGAGCAATCGAGAAGAACACCGAGAACTATGTTGGTACTGGTTCTCTGTTTGCATTCGACAGTTCTACAGAAGCAACGGAAGTTCTCAGCACTGCATCTGGACTCTTCAAGTTCAGTGGTGCTGCAACCAATGTTCAGGTCAGGTTCCACCAGTTTGGTACTGGTTCACTCTTTGGATTCAATGGTGGAGCAGAGTCTGTCACATTCGACTATAGCTGCCATGGTTCGATTGTTAACATTGGGGCAGATAATTATGGATTCATTACTGAATCTGTTGTTGACCAGACAATTACTGATTATGCAAATGAGCAGATTAGCACTTATGCGAATGAGGTAGTATCTGACTTTGGTATTGATCCTAATCAGGAATCCTTTGGACATATCTCCATCGATCCTGAGCAATCCATCAATACTCATGGTTGGAATCATGAAGATTATGGACTTATCACCGAACCTGAAGGTGGTAATAAGTTCCCATGTGTCCATCTCAAGTTTGGTGGAGAAAGATTCAACGAATCCAGAGTCTTTGGATATGCAGGTTCTGGTACATTCTCTACATTCTCTGGTGCTGCAGAAGCAAGAGCAATTGTACCTCCTTCTAAGGGTCTATTTAAAGTTCATGGTTCTGGTGGTATTATTGCTTCCCTATCCCATATTGGATCTGGTGAAATCCACATTGGTGATTCTGGAATTGATAAGTTTATCAAGGTTCAATTCTCCCCACCAACCACTGGTGTTCTATTCAAGTTCTCTGGTGGACTGGATGTCAGTGGTGTCAACGAGAGACCATCCGACCTCAAGGCAACATTTGCAGAAGTTGGACATGCAAAACTCCGCATTGCAGGAGATGCATTTACTACCTTCCATCTTGGACATATTGGAAGTGGTCAACTCGATATCAATGGCAATGCTATCGAGAAGCATACCGAAGCATACGTTGGTTCTGGTTCTCTCTTCGCATTTACTGGTGGGGCAGAAAGTTTCACTGTCGATCTTCCAGAATTTGCAACTCTATTCAGATTTGCTGGAAATGCAGTCGAGAAGAATACCGAGAACTACGTTGGTACGGGTTCTCTGTTCACCTTTGTTTCCAAGACAGAATCTACAACTTCTGCGGAACAACCAAAAGTACTCTTCAATATCGAAGGTGCTTCTGTCAACAGAATCCTATTCCATTACTACGGTACTGGAAACTTCTCCACATTTGGTGGTGCTGCAGAAGCAAGAGCAGTCACCAAGGAAGCAGGTGGTCTGTTCACATTCAGTGGCAACGCACCAGAATCCATCACTCCAGCACCACATATTGGTTCTGGTTCTCTGTTTACATTTGTTGGCAAGACAGAAGCATTTGTCGCAAGCGACGACTTGGTTGCACCACCACTATTCAAGATTGGTGGAGATGCAATCATTGGATTCTCTCTTGGTATTATTGGTCGTGGTGGACTCGATGTTCTCCAGAAAGTTACCAAACTCGATGTTGAAGGTAAGAACAGATTCGTTGGTGCTCAAGAAAGAAGAGCAATCAACAATCCTGCTTCTGTACTCTTCAGTATCGACGGAAACGTCAAAATCTTCTTTGTCTTCCAAGAAACTGGTGGTGGATTTACCAGAGTTGCTGGAGAAGCATTCACTGAAGTTACACCTAGACATACTGGTCGTGGTAAGACTTCTCTACATGGTGAGGTCACCATGTCTGCTTCCCTATCTCATATTGGATCGGGAACAATCTTCGGATTCGTTGGTGGTGCAGAATCTCGTGCAATAGACCTCCCACCACAAAAGGGACTACTCAGATTTGCTGGTACTGCACCAGAAGTTTATATCCGTGGACCAGAACTTGGAGATGTATCTCTCCAACTCAAGTCTTCCGACGTATTTGTCAGATTCAAGCTCAGCCATATTTCGGATGGTTCCAGAATCCATGTCGATGGAGATGGAGCAGAAGCAAGAGTCAGACCATACGAAGGTTCTGGTACACTCTTTGGATTCAGTGGTGCAACGGAAGCTCGCACAATCGACCTCCCACCACAGGTTCCAACACTCTTCAGATTTGCTGGAAACTCTGGAGAAAGAGAAACCAATGCACATCTTGGTTCTGGTTCACTCTTTGGATTCGATTCTGCAACAGAAGTCAGAGTTGCTTCCCCAGAACTTTCTGGACTATTCAAAGTTCAGGGCACTGGTGCAGAAGCAAAAACCAAGGTATTTACTGGTTCTGGTGTATTCGATCTCAACACCAAGACAGACGGACTGGATACTCTTGGCAAGCAAGTTTATATCAGTGCTCCAGAATCTACAACTGTCAATCCACCAGAACATACTCAGGTATTCACTTTCTCTGGTTCTGCTGTTGCTACAGAAGACAGAGCATATCAGGGAACTGGAACACTATTTGGATTTACAGGAGCAGCAGAATCCAGAGCAGTTGTACCAGATTCTACAGGTCTATTCAAGGTTCAGGGTTCTGGAGAAGAATCCAGAAGCAGAATTTACTCTGGAACAGGAAGAGTATTTGGATTTACTGGTGGTGCAGAGGCAACAGCAGTTACCGAAAATGTACCAGGTTCTCTCTTCAAATTTACTGGAGAAGTTACTGTTGTTCGCAGATTCCCACCACATGTTGGTTCTGGAACACTATTCTCCTTCACTGGTGCAACAGAATCTCAAACAATTGCACCACCAGTTGCAACACTCTTCGAGTTCAACGGAAACGTTGCAGAATCCAGAAGCAGAGTTTACACAGGTTCTGGAACACTCGTTACATTCAAGTCTGCAACTATCGCAAGACGTGTTCCATACGATGTTACTCAGGGACTTTTCAAACTTGTTGGAGCACTCAACGAATCTTTTGTTCCTTCTGGATACGTTGGTACGACTGGAGTTCAATTCATTGGGGCATCTACAGATAGAAGGATTGAATTTGAGTCACCAAAACCAACACAAATATACATCGTCTAAGGTTGATAAATACTTTTATAGAATTCCCTTATAAATGGCAAATACTAAACGTGTACAGATCCGTAAGGGTTCTGAGCCAGAACATCAGGCTTTTACTGGTGCTCTGGCTGAAATCACTTACGATACAGACAAAAAGTCCATCAGAATGCATGATGGAACAACTTTGGGTGGTTTTGACGTACAAAAATCTAGATACGATTTTTTAAATTCTACCACCACTCTAGTTACTAATGTTAAGTACTTTGCCGACACCGTGAACGGAGCGTTCTCCGTTACCTTGCCTACCTTTAAGGCAATTGGTGATACTATTATTATAGTGGATGCCGAAGCATATTGGGATATAAATAATCTCACGGTGCTAACTCAAAATAATGAAACATTTAAGGATTATACAGGACTAATTGAATCCCCTTTGGTGTGTGATGTTGCTGGTGCGGCAATAGAACTTATTTGGGAAGGCAGTTACTGGAGATTAATCGCATGACAATGTTTCTAAGCGGGAGTATGCTTTCTGGCTCTGGTGGGGGCGGAGGAGGTGGAAAATTATTTTCTCAGCAAAATGATTTCTACATCCATGCACTCAGAAGAGATGCAGATGGAATGCTTCGATACACCAAAATTAAAACCACTGATTCAGAAGTTGGTGATTTCCACAGATTGGATGGAACTCCATATCCCGATTTCTTAGATGGTGCTGATTATGTAGAGCAAACTACAGAAGAAAAAACATATACAAACCATCCGCAAGATAAATACCAACAGTATAGGTTTGATTTTAGACGCATCACTTATTTTATTGATGACGATGGATATCTTGTTGCAAGATTTGGAAGTTATGATTACAACACCGAAGGACCTAAGTAAGGAATTTAACAAAAAATGGCAGACTTTAGACTTGGAAGACTAAAATTCAACTGGAGAGGTGACTGGGCAGCAGGAACCGCTTACGTCATCGATGACATCGTAAAGTTTGGTGCAAATACTTACGTCTGTACCACCAATCATACTTCCGTCACTGATGAAACTACATGGTATGCAACAGACCTTTCAAAATGGTCACTTCATACTGAAGGTTTAGTTCAGAGAGGAACTTGGACACCTGGTGTTTACTATAAAATTAATGATGTCGTTGATTACGGTAACACTCAGTATCGTGTCACTGCAGGATTCTCCACAAATACATTTGCTACAACATATCTAACTGAGTATCTCAGAGGATTCCAATACGAAGATACTTGGGATAGTGCAACCGAATACCAACCAGGTGACTTTGTTACCTATGGTGGTTACTCTTATGTTGCAACTAGTATTCATACTAATAAAGTTCCAACTGATTATCTGGCAGCAGATTGGGATGTAGTAACTACTGGATTTGATTCTGTAGGAACATATTCAACTACAGTTGACTACAAACCAGGTGATGTTGTTCAGTTTGGTGGTTATGCATATGTTGCAGAAACAAAGTCAACAAATGTCCATCCAACAACAACACCAGATTGGAACCTTATTGTAAAGGGTATTAACTGGGCTGGTTCTTATCAGACAGCAACCACTTATGAACTAGGTGATGCAGTTCAAAGAAATAGTAATTCATACATTAGTGTTGCATCAACCAACACTGGTAATGACCCTGCTTCTGACACTCTAGGTAATTACTGGAATGCTTTAACACAAGGTGCTGAGACAAATGTTCTCACTACTGCTGGTGACCTTTTAGTTCAAGGTGGTGCTGGTGCATCAAGATTACCTGTTGGTGCTGCTGGTTCAGTTCTTGCAGTATCTGATTCTGGATATCCAGAATGGCAACCAAATAATGTATCTGAGCAAGTTTTCTATGTAACTGAGGAAGGTGCTGATAATAATACTGGTGAAAATATTCAAAATTCATTTGCAACATTAGGCAGAGCATTATCTGTTGTAAATGGTGCTGCAACAATTTATGTAAAAGCTGGTATCTATGATGAAGTACTTCCTTTAACTGTTCCACCTGATGTAACAGTTGTTGGTGATAACATCAGAACAACTAAGATTAGAGCAGCAGGTGGTTCATCAAATACTTGGACTTTGACTCTAGGACAGGAGTTAAATAATGTTGCATTTGGTTCAGTAATTCAGTTCTCAAATGGTGCTAGATGTACTTACATTGATAGTAATGCTCATGAAGATGTAATTACTGTAATCAGAAACACTGCTTATGCACCTCCACTAAGTGGAAATTACATTACATATGTTGATAACATTCCATATAGTGGTCCAACAACATATATTAATAGCTACGTCAATGAGACGAATGCTCATACCAAGATGTTCTTGATGAGCGACAAGACTATGCTTAAAGATCTTCAAATGGAAGGTCTTACTGGATATACTGCTGCTAGTACAGTTAACACTGCATCAGGTTCTATCAATGGAACCACATTAACTTCAAGTGGTTTAATTGATGACCATGTAGGAACAACAGTTACTGGTACTAATGTTGCTGCAAATACTAAGATTGTTAACGTATTGAATGCAACAACTGCAGAAGTTAGCATTTCACAGTCCGTATCTACAACAACTCTTACATTTACTGCACCACCTCAGGATATTAATAATGCACACATTAAGGGTGTATATATTTCACTGAATCCATCATCTCCAATCACCAAGTCACCATATATTTCGCAGTGTTCTGCATTCTCAACTGGTGGTGTTGGTGCTATTGTTGACGGTAGAATTCATAGACACTTCCCTGTTGGAAGTGCAACCCCTTCTAACAAGTCAATTGTTTTTGACTCCTTTACTAACATCCACGATAACGGTGTTTCATTCTGGGTTACAAACAATGCTGCTGCAGAATTCGTTTCTTGCTTCAGTTACTATGCTCATATTTCTTATGCAGCAACCCGTGGTGGAAGAATTCGTTCACTTGCAGGTAACTCCTCCTGGGGTACTTACGGTCTTGTAAGTTCTGGTTATAACTTCGATGAAACTCCAATTACTGGTACTGTTGAAGGTCTACAAGTTAAGTTTGATCCTACCACAATTACTGGTGCTGGTTTTAATGAAGGTGGAAGATTTATTGGACAGACTTCTGGTGCAGAAGGATACATCAACTCTTCCCAGACTGATAAACTAATTTATTCTCTCGTTACTGCTGGTCCACTTGGACTCGGAACTGGTTTCTCAGTTGGAGAAACAATCCGTGCTGATAACGGCACAACCGCAGATCTTGTTCCTAACACTGACTGTAACACTGGTATTAATGGGTTTACATTCCCAATGGCTGGATTACCAGCAGGTATGGAAGACGGTGGTAGTGTAGAGTTCGTAACTGGTAGTGGTAATGGTGGATTTAATAACCAAGTAATTACTGGTGCTGACCAATTTACTTATGTTGTATCCAACGTTTCATACAGAGCACCTGACGGAAGAGGTTCTGTTCAGGTAAATAGAGGACAACTTGGTTCTGTTGCTGCTGGACATACTGGTGGTGCTGTTGGTGGAATCGTTGCATATCCAGAAGCTGGAGTTACTGAAACTCTGCTCTCTACTGTTGGAGCTGGAGATACAACAATCTTCGTTTCATCCACAACTGGATTTACTCAGGGTGGATATGCAAAAGTTGCAGACGAATTGATGAAGATTGTAACTATTGTATCCAGTACTTCACTTGAAGTTGAACGTGCTGCTGATGGTTCTGGTGCTGCTGGTTCATATAACAACGGTGCTGCAACAGTTGCTATCGGTGCTTCCACAGTTCTCGCAGCAGAATTGTTCAGGGATGCAATTAATAGTGATACAGAAATTAGAGTTGATGATGCAAGTGTATTTGGTACAAATCAAATTCTTAAGATTGACTCCGAATTCTTAGATGTCACTGCTGTAAATACAGACACTGTTGGTACTTCAATCGTTGTCCTTGCTGAAGAAAAAGCAGCAAGAGCTTATGATGGTCAGCAAGTTAAGATTAGATTCCTTTATTCACAAGGAAGATTCACTGGTCATGACTTCCTACAAGTTGGAACTGGTGGAACAACTACAACAAATTGGCCTGGAACACCTGCTCAGGATCCAGTACAAACCCAAGAAGTTGTCGAAGATTTCCCAGGACGTGTCTTCTATGTTTCTGCTGACTCTAACGGTAACTTCCGTGTTGGTAGATACTTTAAGGTTAACCAGGCAACTGGTTCTGCAACCCTGAATGCTTCTGCATTCGACCTTTCTGGTCTATCTTCCTTGAGACTGGGTTCAATTGGTGCTCAGTTGGGTGCTCAAATTAATGAGTTCTCTACTGATACCACACTCTCTCAAAATAGTAATGAAAAAGTTCCTACTCAAGCAGCAGTCAAGGCATACATTGACAATGCAGATACTAGGACAAAGGCACAATCAGGCCGTGATGCGTTCTTCTATGGCATGAGCTGAGGCTCATGCCTTAGTGGCAATAAATAATTAAACTAATCAGTTCACTAAATACTAGTATAGGAAAGAGTTTTGTAAAATGGCATCTGGAATCTTAGGGCAATCTGCCCCATCAGCAACCACAAACACCACTGTTTATACAGTTCCTGCTGCAACCACTTCTGTTGTAAACGTAAACGTTCTTAACAGAGGCACTTCTGCTGCTACGGTACGCATTGCACTTGCTGCAGCATCATCACCAACAGATGGTGAGTACATCGAGTACGATGCAATCGTACCTCCAAAAGGTGTACTGGAAAGAACAGGGATTGCACTTAACGCAGGAAAACTAGTTGTAGTTTATGCTTCATCTGGTGACACCTCTGTTAATGTGTATGGACTAGAAACCGCTGTTTGATAGGAGAAAGCAAATGGGAAGGTTTTTGGGTTTAGCATCAAATAGAGGAGCAGGTGGTGGTGGTTCCACACTAGTGGAAGAATTTGACCGTGCAACTGGCATCACAACTGATGCGAGTAACAATGTTACAGCTGTGACATTGGGTAGTCTGGAATATAGCAACGTATTGTATCATAGTACTCAACCAGGAATTGTTACCTCTTTCACTGAAACGGCAAGTGGAGCATCTAAAGATTATGAAATTTCATATGATAGTGATTTCCATGTGACAGCAATTACGGAGGTACAGTAAAATGGCGGCAGACGTACTATTATATAATGCGTTAAACGACCTTAACGCATCCAAAAGAGCACAAGTTGCTGCTCTTGATTCTCAAATTGCAGCAAAAGCAACTGAATGTGCTGGTTATGAAAATACAATTGCAACTAATAGTGTAGCAATTGCTAATCAGGCAGGTCCAGAACACCCAGAACTTTGGGGTCTTATTCCAACTCAACCTGCAGAAGGTGGAAACTTCGATAGTGGATTTAAAGTTTGTGATACTTCTGGTTACTTCCGTTGTGGTTCAAGTTGCACTTGGACTGTTCCAACTGGTGTAACTTGTGCTCGTTTCCAAATTTGGGGTTCTGGTGCAGGAACTGGTTCATCATGTTGCTGTGGATGGACACATATCGGTCCTTCTGGTGCATATGCATCTGTAATTATTCCAGTAACAGAAGGTGATACATACACCTTATGTGGTGGTTGTGCATATTGTTGTTATGGAACAAGAGGACAGGTAACAGTTCAAGGTTGCCCATCTTATGTAACTGGTACTGGTCTCACCAACTTCTGTGCTGAAGGTGGAATAGCAGGAATGTTCTGCGAGATGAAAGTAAGATGCTCAATGGCATTAATTTGCTGTAACTATTGCATCTACTCTGCAGGTTCTTCTTGTATTTGTACAACTGGTACTGACGTTTGTATTAATGGCAACCAAGGTGGTTATACCTGCTCAAATAGTGCAGGTGCAGTAAATATCAGAAAGAGTTGTTCCATGTATTATGGTTCAGCAGCAAGTGGAACTGTATATGGTATTCAGGGTGCATACCACCTAACTCAAGAAGGTAATGGTGCTCAAATTTGCATCAGGCACGCACCAATTTATGGATTCCCCAATGACTCCTGCTGCCACTGCTGTATGGCTACATCAGGTAGAGCAGGTTTACAGAGATCTGCATGTGCTGGATACATGCAAATTCCATCTGCTGGTGGATGGGCAGCATATACCTGTACTGGTTGTAATGACCACTGTGGTGATGCTGGTAGAATGGGTATGGTTTGTGTATCTTGGAAGGCTTGATAATACATAAATAATCATATTAAAGGAAAAACTCTAGAGGATAGCTTAGAACAATGATTACTAAGGAGTTCACATATGCCCTGCCCGATGAATTATGGGTAGAAGGTGTTTCAGGTGATGTAACTGGAACTTGGACTTATGAAGGTCCAGAAACAATTAAACTATATGCAGATCCCGATGACGGTACTATTACTGCCATCGACCCTGGTCATCCTCTCCCTGCAGGGAATGTAGAGGTAACTATTGATGCAAATGCTAATCCAGAATTGGCAGAAATGGTTGCTCACTTCTTCACAGATGATGTAGTGAACAATCCTACTTTTGAGGATGTTACCATGGACAATGGTGATATCTACAAAAGATTGACAAATCCTCGTATGATTGATGCATATGAACTTCAATATGATGCAGAGAATGATGCACTAAAACTTGCACAAGTTCTTAGAGCAATTGACGACAGTGGAAAGGTTACTGCCCAGCAGAGAAAAGATAAGATGCAAGCTTATCTGGATGAATATGATTTTGGAACAGACACTAATGCTGCTATTCAAACATACATCGATACTTTGACTACCTATATCAATAACTATGTTGGTGTTCAGCCATGGAAGTACATTAATATTCCTCAAGCAGAAGCAGCACCCAAGATTCCAGCAGCAATTCAGGCTGAAATTAATAAACTGGGAGTATAATTAAATGGACGTATTATCGTATTCTGCTTTTAATGAAAGCAAAAAGTTAGACGACTTAATTGCACAAAGAACTACTGAGTTAGCAACTAAAACGGCAGAAACTGCCACTAAGGCTTCCAATGCTGCTCAGTTTAATGCCAGTTCATTATGTTGGTTGCAGTGTGTGGAACCCTGCCTTCAGGGTTGCCCTCACGCAGAGAGCCTTTGGTGCTTTATTCCTGGATTAGATACCGTTACTGACGGTCAAAAGATTTGTAATACCTGTCCACAATTTAACTGTGGTAACTGCTGCTTATGGACTGTTCCTGAGGGTGCTACCCAGATTAGATTCCAATTATGGGGTGCTGGTGGTGGTTCAAGTACTGGTTGCTGCTGTGGTGGTTCACCTTTTGGAGCAACGGGTGCATATGCATCAGTAATTATTCCTGCAACTCCAGGTTGTCAGTATACTATTTGTACTGGTTGTGCATATTGCTGCTTCCCATCTGTTGGTGGAGTTGGTAGAGTTGCTGGATGCCCAACATGGATCACTGGTTACGGTCTTGATAACGTCTGTGCTGCAGGTGGACCTGGAAACATGGGTGAGTGGATGAGTACTTATGGTAAGGCAAATACTTACAGAATGAGTCACCATTCTCACCCATCTGCTGGTCCATGCTTCTGTAATAATGGTGCTGATTATTGCTTCAACAGCTCCTGTGCTACTTGTGGTATTATTCCAATCGTCCCTGCTGGTGAATACTTTGGAACAGTAACACACCCAGATGCTGTAGGTAGTATCGTATATGGTATTAGAGGTATGTGGCCTTGCATCTGCTTCCAAACAGATCACTATGGTTATCAGCAGCATCCTCCAGTCTATGGATTTGAATCTGTATCCAAATGTAATCCTTCTTGGTCTTCTGGATATTGTTGCGGATGTGAATGTAGTGCTGGTAGAGGATATCTCCAAGTTCCTGGTGCAGGTGGTTACTACTCTACCGCAATGGGTGGTGCGACTAGTATGTGCGGAGATATGGGTAGAATGGGTATGGTCTGCATTCAGTGGAAGTAATACCCTTCTGATTACATTATAAATATTTGAAAATACATCGTTATTTGTTTTATGAACAAAGCATTTTTTATTAACGGTGGAGCAGGGAGAGTTCTCTGCTCCATTCCTGCGTTGGAGCATCATGCAAAAACCAATAAAGACTTCGTAATTGTTGCAGAGTCTTGGGGAGAATTATATTTAACAAGCCCTATCCTTCGGGAGAGGGCATTTCCTATGCATCATAAAAATCTTTTTGAGGATTATCTCAAAGATAAGGAAATTATTAGTCCAGAACCTTATAGATTAAATGCTTATTTCAACCAAAAAGCAAATTTGATTCAAGCATTTGATATGCTAATTAATGGTCTTGATGAAGTTCCAGAAACTAAAGAATTGAAGTTAGAACTTCCTAAAGACACTCAGATACTTGGATATAATTTAGTTAGTGAAGTAAAAGAAAAACTTAAAAAAGATAAGGTTGTTGTTTTCCAACCATTTGGAAGTACAGTAAAAACTGAAGGTAAGTTTATTACTGATTCTTCTGGAAGAAGTTTTGAGATGAAGAATGTATATTCTATCATTGAAGAACTCAAAAAAGATTATGGTGTTATCCTAATGTCAAATGTGGAGATTCCTGGTTGGGAAGACCTTGGTGTAGCAAAACCATCAGGAACAGGTCTTCTTGAATGGTGTGGTATAATTAATGCTTCAGATTATTTCTTGGGGTGTGATAGTGTAGGGCAGCATATGGCACATGGACTAAATAAACCAGCAACTGTAGTCATTGGTTCAACGTATCCAGAGAACATTTCATATCCTGGAAATAAAAACTTTAAGATTATAGATTTGGGTAACGAGAAAAGAAAGTATACCCCAATCAGAATGACTTTTGACCAATGTATTGACTTAAATAATGAATCCCTAATGGTTATTGAAACTGATAATCAGATTAAAGATTTAAAGAAGTCGATAGTTAATAAAATTGGTACTTCAAAGAAAGTATCAAAATCTACATTTAATGCTGGAAGTAGCAATGTTAAGGGAGCAAAAATGCCTCCTCAGGCATCCTTTTCTTCAGGAGGAGGAGCAGTAGATACTCTTTTAAGTGGTTCTAAAAAGAGTACCAAAAAGACTACTATAGATAAAGTTTTAGAACTTGATAACGCAAAAAATTGAGGTTTTACTATGGAAAGAGACGAAGTAATTGTTGCTATTACTAGAGGACATAACGCAAGTACCACCTTAATGATTAATGGTGAAATTAAGTGGTATCTTGAAGAAGAAAGAATCACAAGAAGGAAGTATGATGGATGTCCTCTTGCAGGTCTAATTCAAGTTTCTAAAGAAGTTGACCATATTGATGAACTAATCATCTGCCATACACATAGAGGTGGTCCACAAACCGACTGGACAGCAACAGACATTTATGAGGCATTGGTTCAGAAACTATTTAAGTTTGATACGAATAATCTACCTGCTGTTCATTTTGTAGATACTATTCACCATGAACTTCATGCTGCAGTTGGATTTATAAATTCTGGATTTGATGAAGCAGTATGTGTTATTGCTGATGGTGCTGGTAGTTTTCTTGAAAGTACCGAATGGGAAGGAACAGCATTTGAATTTGAAACCATTTTTAAGGCAGAATGGCCAAAGAATAATGGTGAATCAATGCTTAAATTTGAAACACTTTGGAAGCATTTAGGTCAAAAAGATTCAAGAAAATCTGATATTATCTTTGGTGGTACAACTCTAATCGATAGTTATTTGGGAATCACAAAAGCATATGAAGCAGTTACTGAGTATTGTGGATTCCAATCTATTGATGCTGGAAAAACAATGGGTCTTTCTCCTTACGGAAAAGAAAATCCAGAACTTCCTAGTTTGTTAGATGAAAATGGTAATATCACAAGAGCACTATTCATTCCAAACTATCCTAATGGATCTTGGATTGATATTGGTGTAAGTGAAGCACTTCAAAAAGATTGCTCAGAAGAAAATACAGCAATTAAAGAAAGTGGTGGTTATACTCAAACTCAAAAAGATATGGCATATGCTGTTCAGAAAATGACTGAACAAAAGATGTGTGATCTAATCAGAAAAGCAGTAGAACTTTCTGGTTGTAATAATGTTATAGTTTGTGGTGGTTATGGTCTTAACTGCGTTGCAAATTATAAGTATTGGCAAAATTTTCCAGATATTAATATTCATTGTGAACCAATTGCACATGATGGTGGTATTTCTATTGGTGCAGCAAAACTTCTTTATTCCAGAAAGCACGAACTTCAAGAACCTTGGCCAGTACAAACGTCTATTTACTATGGACCTCAGTATGATTATTCTGAATATGAAAAGGCAATTGCTGACTTAGAGACTACAGATGTTTCTTATGATGATATTGCTAAACTAATTCGTGAAGGAAACATTGTTACTATTTTCCAAGGTCGTTCTGAAGGTGGTCCTAGAGCACTAGGTAATAGGTCTATTCTGTTTGACCCAACTATTAAAAATGGTAAAGATATTGTCAACAGTGTTAAAAAACGAGAGTTCTTCAGACCATTTGCATGTAGCATAAAAGAAGAAAGTGTACATGAATACTTCGATTTGGCAGGTCGTGAAAAGAGTCCTCATATGATGTATGCTGTTAAGTGTAAAGATGGTGTGGAAGAAAAGATTCCGTCTGTAATTCACGTTGATGGTACTTGTAGAATTCAGACTGTTACTGAAGAAGAAAATGAGCACTATTATAAATTAATTGATGCTTTTGAAAAATTGAGTGACGTTCCAATTTTATTCAATACTTCTTTCAATCTTGGTGGACAACCTTTGGTTGAAACTATTGATGATGCAATCAAGACATTGAAGAATAGTGATATTGATTATATGTATCTTCCAGAGATTGGTAAATTAGTTACAGTTACTAGTAAAATTGAAGATATGAATGGATTGGGATTCCCATACAATAGTTTCACAAAGTTTGAAGCTCCAGAAAAACCTGAAGGTGCAACAGTTTAATTGTATAAAATTTGAATTGAAAAATGTCTACTCACGTATGTCTTCACGTAGACCATGATTCTGCAGCTGCTGTCGTAAAGGATGGAAAATTTCATTCTCTTATTTCAGAAGAAAGATTACTTCATGTTAAGCATTCTGGTGTTCCTATTCTGATTATTGACGAACTAAAAAGACTTGGGTTATCTGTTGATAACCTTTCTTTTTCAATTTTAAATAATCGTGATGACCAAATACTTGATTATGTTTATCAGCATGGTCAAAGAAAAAAACTATGGGGTGAATGTGGAATAAACCAACATACATCCCACCATATTCTTCATGCAATTACTGCATTTATTCGTTCAGGAATGGATGAAGCAGTGGCAATCATCATTGATGGTGCAGGAAGTATGTATGATTATGGTAAGGAGCATCTTAGTGTAATTGAGTGTGGATATCTTAAAGATGGTAGACCCTTCTTTAATTTCATTCACCAGAAAATGGTTGGTAGTGGTGAACTTATTGAAAAGAGCAAATGTCCACCATGGGTGGATAGATATAAATGTATTGGACCAGGATATGCATATTCAGCAGCCACAAGTGCCTTAGGGTGGGGTGGACTGGATTGCGGTAAACTTATGGGAATTGCTCCATACGGAGAGGATGATAAAAATGTACCAGAGTTATTAAATATAAATTCAAGTGCAAATTTAGATGCTTTTTCTTTAATGACGTTTAATGTCACATCTTTTGGTCCTAGAGGAGCAGTTTTAGATAAGAATGATTATATAAATTCAATATGGAAAGAAAATAAGGGAACTATAGAAGAATCAGGTAAGTATAGAAAGATTGCTCAAAATGTTGCCTATAGAATGCAAGATGATTTTGAAAAATATATAATTAATTTTTTCAATAAAGTTCTTGATAATGTTCCAACAAAAAATATTGTCTATAGTGGTGGATGTGCATTAAATTGCGTTGCAAACTATAAGTTACTTAAGTCTTTGCCTGAAGATGTAAATCTCTATATTGAACCAATATCTGCAGATGATGGAGTTGCACTTGGGGGAGTAATTTCTTCTATAATTAATGCTAATGAAACCATTCCATCTTTTGATGGAATATACTTTGGTTCTCAATTGGAGTATACTTATACATTACTTTCGGGTGAATCGGAAAAGAATACAACTGCAAAAGAAGTTGCTACTCTTATATCTGAAGGTAATATTGTAGCAATAGCACAAGGAAAAAGTGAATCTGGTCCCAGAGCTCTTGGTAATAGGTCCATTTTATTTGACCCAAGAGTTATTGACGGTAAAACTATAGTCAATAGAGTAAAGAAACGAGAAACTTGGAGACCTTTTGCTGGAACTGTACTAGTAGAATATGCAAAAGATTGGTTTGATATGGATAGACTTGAAGAAAGTCCATACATGATGTATGCTGTTGATGTTATTCCAGAAAAGCAAGATAAAATTCCATCGATTGTCCATGTTGATGGAACATGCCGTATTCAGACAGTTTCTGAAGAGCAGAATAAAAACTATTATGAATTAATAAAAGAGTTTTATTCAATTACAAATGTTCCTATTGTATTCAATACCTCATTTAATCTTGCTGGAGATACAATAGTAGAGACAATTGATGATGCTTTCAATACACTTAGAAATAGTGAGATTGAATATCTTTATCTTCCAGAGATTAAAAAACTTATCTACGTACCCAATAAATGAAAATTTCCTTTGTCAATGGATGTTTTGATGTTCTTCATCCAGGACATATTGAACTTTTAAAATATGCTAGTTCTCTTGGTGATTATCTAATTGTTGCTATAGATTCAGATAGAAAAGTGGCAGAGATGAAAGGTCCAGAAAGACCTATATTCTCTCAGTCTGATAGGTCTTACATGTTAAAGGAAATACGATGTGTGGATGTAGTTCATATATTTGATTCTAAAGAAGAATTAGAGTCATTGCTGGATTCATTGAGACCTGATACAATGGTCGTAGGTTCAGACTGGAAAGGAAAAGAAGTAGTAGGTTCACAGTATGCCAAATCAGTCAAATTCTTCGACAGAATCGGAGACTACTCGACAACTAAAACAATTCAAGGTTCTTCTTATCGGTGATAGTTGTGAAGATGAGTACATTTATGGTACTTGTAAACGCATAAGTCCAGAAGCACCAGTTCCTGTTATGGACTATTCTAGATTAGAAACAAAATCTGGAATGGCAGGAAACGTATGCTTAAACTTGCAGTCGTTTGAAATGGATATAACGTTCTTAACTAACTCTGAGAAATTAGTTAAGACACGATTTATCGATGAAAAATCAAATCAGCAAATTCTTAGAGTTGATAATGAAGAAGATGTAAAACCTCTATTGTTGCCAATCAGCACTGATGGTTTTGATGCAGTTGTAATTTCTGATTACAATAAAGGTTATCTAACTTATTCTAAAATTGAAGAAATAGTTTCTGGTTCTACGTGTCCAGTGTTTATTGATAGTAAAAAACAATTTTTACCAAATAAAGAAAATTGTTTTGTAAAAATAAATGACCTTGAGTATAGTCAATTAGATGAAAAATGTCATATTGATAATCTAATTGTCACCAAAGGTTCTGAAGGATGTTATTATAAAAATACTTTGTATCCAGCAGAAAAAGTAAATGTTTACGATGTTGTTGGTGCAGGTGATACTTTTCTAGCAGCACTAGTTTTTAGTTATCTTGCTAGAAATGATATGAGTGAAGCAATTCGTTTTGCAAATAAAGCAGCAGCAGTTGTTGTTGGTCAACCAGGTACATACGTTTTACAGGAGAAAGATATAAATGAGATATGTAGTTGATATTGATGCAACCATTTGTACCCCAGGTACATGTGAAGCATGTAGATATGAAGGTTCTACACCAATCCAGGATAGGATTGATAAAATAAATAAGTTGTACGATGATGGGCATATCATCAAATACTTTACTGCCCGAGGTATGGGAAGGTATAATGATGATGCGGAAAAGGCACGGGAAAAATTTTACGGACTAACCAAAATGCAATTGGATATTTGGGGATGTAAGTATCATGAACTTATTCTCGGAAAACCATCAGCAGACTATTACATAGATGACAAAGCTGTAAATTCAGATGACTTCTTCAAGACCTAGAGCAGGACAGGATATCAAATTCGTACCCAAGGGGTGGGGATTTGAAAAATGGATTGTAAACTGTGAGCAATACTGCGGAAAACTTCTGTATATTGCTAAGGGGAAAAAGTGCTCATGGCACTACCACAACAAAAAAGATGAAGTTTTTTATGTTCAAAGTGGTAAGATTAAAATTAAGTATGGTTGGTCAGATAATCAAGAGTTAGGTTCCATAGCAATATTAGAACGTGGAGAAAAGTTCCACGTTCCTGTTGGTATGAGACATCAAATGTATGGACTAGAAGATACAGAACTGTTTGAGTTTAGTACAGAACATTTTGATGACGATAGTATTCGTGTCATTCAAGGAGATACTCTTTGACAGTTTTAAATTTACGATTGCCCCATTCTTTTCGGGCACAAGTATAAATTTGATATTTACCTTTTAAATGGTCGGGGAATGGAATGTATTCTATGTCTCCACCATATTTTTTTATGCAGCATTCTGCTACATGCTGAAAACTTACTGGAGCACTTGTTCCTAAGTCGTAGATACCTGACCCTTTATCATTGTTCAGAACAACATCTACTATATCATCAACACACACAAAGTCTCTTAAGAAGTCTTGAGAACCTTCAAATAGTTTTAGTTTACCTGTTTCTTTAATTTCTTTAGCAAACTTGCTTACAGGACTTGCTTGATTTCCTTTGTGTTCTTCACCATCACCATAAACATTAAAGTATCTAAAACCTTGAATCAGGGAAAACTTGTCAATATTATCTTGAACCCAATAGTCAGTGGTTACTTTTGATAATGCATAGTAATTAAGTGGATTGATTATTCCTTGCTCATTTCCATATACAGAAGCAGATGAAGCATACTTTACGGGAATATTAAACAATATTGCTTTTTCAAACAACCACTGACTATACTCGATGTTGAAATTAAATATTTCCTTTAGATTTGTATTAGTAGTCGATGACATTGCTCCTTGATGAATAATGCACTCAACATTATCCCAATCATTGAAGCATTCTCTCCATTCCCAACAATCATTCTTGTCTATTTCAATAACTTTTTTTCCTTTTTCATTCAGAGATTTTAAAAATTTTTTACCGATAAATCCCTTTGAACCAGTTAATATAATCATATAAATACTAAAAACAGTTGTATATTGGGGTATAAAATGGCCTTTGGCTTTCTTAATTCTATTATACCAAATGCGGATCAAAATGTAACCTTATACACTTCACCTGCAAATACCTTGACGCAGGGAAAGGTTTCAATTTCTAGCAAGGTAACAAATCCAGTAAGGATTAGACTATCCATACGAGAAGCCGGTGGTCAAGTCACAGACTTAAAGTATTTAGAGTACAATAAGTATATTAATTATGCAGAGGTATTTGAAACTGGTGAAATCAATATTGGACCTGAGCAGGAGTTGGTTGTAAGGTGTGACCATCCTGATGTTAGTTTCTTGCTGACTGGAGAAACTTTTGATGAGTCTAATGCAGATTTGGGAACTCATGGTTCTCCAGCTGTTAATACCCATTCTGGTCTACTTGGTTGTCTAATATCTACAAATAGTGATAAGAAAGAACTTTATAAGGTTCCATTTTCTGGTGATAGACCAGACTTAAGAACAGATGCAACAGTAGTTATTTGTAATGTAGGACCTACTGTAGCAAGAGCAAGAATTGGATTAATTCAAACTGGAGATATACTTTCTAGCTTTAGTGTAGAAGATTACATTGAATATGAAGTTGCCATTCTACCTGGACAAACTTACACTAGACCTGGTGTAAAATTGATTGCAGGTGAAAGTATAGTAGTTTCTTCTTCTGATAGATCAAATCTACAATTCCTCCTTCATGGAAGATTGAAAAGAGAAACTGGAGATATTTCTACCAAAGATTTAACAGCAAGTGGTGACATCACAGGAAATACTTTATCTGTATATAATGCTTCTGTAAGTGGAATTCTTACTGCCCCTAGTATTGATGGTGAAATGCCATATGGTACTTTAGTTGGTGGTGGAGTAACTATTAATGGAAGTGGTATTAATGCAGGTACAGGTGTTGTAACTGCAACTAAGTATTATGGTAATGGAACTGAACTGTCAGGTATCGTTACATCACTTTCTGCAGGGGCAAATATAGATTTATCAGCAACTACTGGTGGTGTAGTCATTACTTCCATACCTTCTAGTCTTAATGTTATTGGAGTTAGTACACTTGGTGTAACTACATTCACTGGTACTATATCCATTGGTTCTAGTGTTTTAATTGGTGATGATAAAAAGATAATTGTTGGTAACGATTCTGACTTATCAGTATTTTATGATAGTAGTAATAATGTCGCAGCATTTGAATCTGATTCATTAATTTTTAGAACAAAATCTACACCTAATGAAAATTATATTACAGGTCTTGCAAATGGACCTGTAGAATTTTACTATGATGGTAGTAAGAAATTTGGAACAGCTGACAGTGGTGTATCTGTTCTTGGTGACCTTGAGGTATCTGGTATTGTTACAGCAACATCCTATAACTCTGCTCTAGAAATGGACCTTGTTACACAAGGTCAGACTAGAGTTGCTATTACATCAACAGGAACATCAATCTTTAAATCAGGACTTGCTGAGAAGTATAATATTGTAGCAACAAATGCTGGAACATCTCCATCTCAGTCTATTAACTCTGGTAATATAATTAAATTTACTGGAAATGAAACTGGTAACAATATCAACTTGAATATTAGTGATGTTGATGGTGATCTTGTTGCTGGAGAATCCATATCAATTACTGCAATTATTACTCCAAATGGTGTAGGAGACTTTGGTTCAGTTACTATAGATGGACAACCCCCATCAGGTGGACTGAAGTGGACTAGTGGAAATGCTCCTAGTGGTTCTGCATCTGGTGATGATGTATATACGTTCACTATACTGAAAACTGGGTCAAGTGCTACCGATTATGTTGTTTATGGTGCCAAGACAAATTACGCATGATAGGAGATAGATAATGCTCAATTTCCACAAAAAAGAATCACCTCTACTGGGACTACAAGGTTCTGGTGGAGGTCTTGGTCATCTAGCAGGAAAATTAGTTGTTTCTGCTGATTTTCCAGCAAACTATCAATCTATGATTGATGGTTACTCTAGTTCAAGTAGAAGATATTATGACCCTGTAAATGGTAATGATAGTAATGATGGTCAGACACCAGTAACTGCCAAACGAAATATTGGCACTGACATGAATAGTTTTTTAAATAGTGCAACTGGTAGGGTTGCTATACTTTTACCAGGAGTTCATACAGTTACAACTGATGGTCCTGGTAGTTATGGTGGAAGAATGTTCCAATGGAATACAAATTCTAGATGTATTGGTGTCCCTGGACAAACTATTGTTAGAAATGCTACTACTGGAGGTGGTGGTGATGCTAGAGACATGCATGTTTTTGGTATGAGAGATGGTAATGCTCGGGTAATTGGTTTAATTATTGAAAGAAATAACGAAGGAAGAGGCAATAATTATTCAAGGGCAATGTGGGGTTATGATGCAAATCAGAGCAGTGGTGAAGTTTATAACTGTGTGATTAGAGAAGTGAATAGTAATCGAACCATGTCACATATCTATGATAATCAGAGTAGTGGAGATAGAGAGATGTATTACTGTACTATAGATGCAACTATGGAAGGTGCATACAGTTGTGGAACTTCAACTGCTGGTAATTGTGCGTTTACTCATTCATCTCATCAATTTTGCGGTACTGTCAATAATGCTACCTTAAATGTAAGTTTTCAGGATTCTCCTACTTCTGCCCTTCCATATTATCTCACTTCTGGTGCTACTGCCAATTCATCTTTTGGTGTCTATGGAGGTTTTTATGCTTGGCCATCCTAGTGATAAATATAAGTACGGGTAAGAATGATAGGTAGTAAATGGCATCACCCAATTCTAGAGCAAGTTTAATCGAATATTGTCTCAGGAAACTGGGTAAACCAGTTCTTGAGATTAATGTCGATGATGACCAAATCGGGGATTTGGTTGATGATGCATTGCAGTATTTTAATGAAAGGCACTATGATGGTGCCGTTCGTACTTACTTAAAGCACCAATTAACGGAAGATAATAAAGCAGCAATTCTTTCAAAATCAACAGAGGCAAAGACAAACTCTGCATCTGTTGGTATTGCAACAGTATCTTCAACTACAGATTTTGAAGAAGGAAATAATTTCTTAGAATTACCAGACAGTATTATTGGAGTCAACAACGTTTTTAAAGTTGATTCTAGTACAATATCATCTGGTCTTTTTAATATCAAATATCAGATATTTTTGAACGACTTATATTACTATGGTGCTCTGGACCTAATGAACTATGCAATGGTCAAGACTCACCTAGAGGATATTAGTAGATTACTAACACCTGATGTTCAGTTAAGGTTCAATAAGAAACAACATAGACTATATCTTGACATTGACTGGAAGCAAGTAGACGCAGACCAGTACATTGTTTTAGATTGTATTAGGATAGTCAATCCTAATGACTTTACAGCAGTATATAATGACTGGTGGGTCAAGAGGTATACTACTGCATTAATTAAAAGACAGTGGGGACAAAACTTAATTAAGTTCCAAGGAGTCCAACTACCAGGTGGTATTACTCTTAATGGTAGAGAAATCTACGAAGATGCTATTCAAGAAATAGAAAAACTAGAGGAAGAACTCCATAATGATTATGAACTACCTCCAATGGACATGATTGGTTGATATGACACCTTTAAATTCTTACTTTCTACAGGGGTCTCCAAGTGAGCAGAGACTTGTACAGGACTTAATTAACGAACAATTAAGCATTTATGGGCAAGATGTTGTATACATGCCCAGAAAGATTATCAATGAAGAAAAAGTAATTAAGGAAATTACTGTCTCTAAATTTGATGATAGTTTTCGTATTGAGGCATATATCTCAACGTTTGATGGATATGGTGGACAAGGTGATATCCTTAGTAAGTTTGGTGTAAGAAGTACAGATGAGATTACTTTCGTAATCTCGAAAGAACGTTATGCAGACTTCATTACCCCAAAGATTAGTTTATTTAAGGACCAAGTAAAAACTGCAGAAAGACCACAAGAAGGTGATTTAATATATCTTCCATTAGACAATAGTCTTTTTGAGATTAAGTATGTTGAAATGAAGGCACCCTTCTATCAACTTAATAATCTTTATGTTTATGAACTCCGTTGTGAGCTCTTTGAATATGAGGATGAAGTTATTGATACTGATATTCCAGAGGTTGATGAGTCTGTTCAAGACTTTGGTTATATACAGACCTTGGTTATGCATAACAGCACTACCTTTGTTCAAGCTAGAGCAAATTCAATTGACTTACATGCTTCATTAGTAGGTACTCGTCCAGGTTTACCTGAGTATGGTGTTGTTTATATTGACATTATTAATGGTGGTTCTGGATATCTTACTCCACCAGAAGTT
>CEOJ01019845.1_pt1 | contig 26070 bp, 29 predicted proteins | sample 530281 | NCBI WGS metagenome assembly CEOJ01 (sample SAMEA2619879, study PRJEB7988) | marine metagenome | isolation source: saline water (ENVO:00002010), including | reverse complement strand
AAGAGGAGAAGAATGGTTGATATCGACTGGTGGGCTAGGAAGACTCGAAGAATCAAAAATGAAGTTATTAATGAAAAATACAGTCAAAGGAACACTGAATATCTCGAAAGTTCAAGAAATTCTTTCAGAGGTCCCAATACCAGATCAGAAAATTCTCATAAATACTCTTGGTGGTAGGATGCCATATGGAATTAGAATTTCAGGAATTGATGGACAAGAACTTAGTGAGAACGTTTTAAGGAAAGCGGACAGAACATTTAGGAGAATACTAACTGTTTCCGAATTATTGGATGAAGTCTTAATTTCATAGAATACTAACTTACTGAAATTACTACGCTTTCCGTCAATTGTTCCAAAAATTCAGTGACTGTATTTCCTAAGTCTTTTATGTCCTTTATAGAGTGTAACTTAACTCTCATTGACGACGCACCCATTAATCCCTTAGTGAATGAAATAGCGTGCCTCTTCAAGTTCTTATTATGTCGATTTCCATAAATTTCATTACTTAATTCCAGATATCTCTTCCAACACCATAATCTGGCTTCCAATTCATCCACATCCCCCCAAGGTGCTAATTTTCTTGACCAACCTAAGTCACTTTTTATCTTATAGAAAATAGTTGGATTTCCTATAGCACCTCTGCCAATCATTAACCCGTCGGCACCAGTCACTACAAGGCAACTCTTAGCAGTTTTAGAATCAATCACATCCCCATTAGCAATTACTGGAATATTAACGGAATTCACAATTTCTTGAATTTGTTCCCAATCTGAGAATCCAGAATATCTTTGTCTCAATGTCCTACCATGGATACAAATTCTCTTAACTCCAATGTTTTCAAGCCTTTTAGCTATCTCTAATGCTGTATTGGGTCCCAAGCCTGTACCCAATCTCATTTTTACCGTTATAGGAATATCTGCAACCTCTATACATGATTTTACCATTTCTTCAATTTTCTTTGGATACTTTAGCAAAGCTGCTCCTGCGTCATTTTTACAAACCTTGGGGGCTGGACAGCCAAAATTAATATCAATTTCATCCGCTCTATCTTGTAGAAGCTTAATCGTAGTGACCATTTCATCGATAATTCCCCCAAATATCTGGGGAATGAAAGGCCTCTCACGCTCATCATTCTCGACCTTTAACCATGACTTTGCATCATTTCTAGAAAGTCCAGACGCAGCTGTAAATTCTGTAATAGTAAAATCTGCACCACATTCTTTTGCTAGAATTCTATATGCTAAATCCGTTACACCCGCCATTGGTGCTAAAAATAGTGGTACTTGATTAATTTCCATGTAAATCTTAAGTTAACTGAATTATTATTAAAAAGTAGACTCCCAGTCAGCTACATCTTCTGCTAGTTCCCATTCAGTATCATTTGATACAGTTCCTCTACCTTTCAGAGTTTCTCTGGCAAGAAGCCAGTAAACTAATGCTAGAGACCTTCTACCCTTATTATTTGCTGGAAGAGCTATGTCAACATTCCTCAATCTGTTGTTTGCATCACATATAGCTACAACTGGAAGTCCAGATTTTACTGCTTCTGAAAGTGCTTGAGAGTCAGCAGCTGGATCAGTAACTAGAATTACTTCCGGCTCCATGTAAGTTCTTAATCTAGGATTTGTCAATGTCCCAGGGATGAATCTACCAACTATAAATTTCGCACCTATAGATTGAGCAAATTTTCTTGCAGGTCTTTGACCATATTGTCTAGCACTAACAACCAAAATTCTATCCGATTCAAAATTCTCTAAAAATTGCGCTACTATCCTAATTCTTGAGTCGGTTTGATGAACATCAATAAGGTGAAGGCCGCTATTGTCTTGTCTTAAGGTATCTAAGAACTTCTTCATATCAGCTGATTTTTGATTAGTTCCAATGTGAACAGCATGTCTTTCATACACATCAAGCGACACAAGAGGCGATTGTTGTTCCACCATTCTGATTCCTCAGCAGCGCCGCCACCCACAATTGATTGATAAGCGCTACGCACGACTTACAATCAAACTTTTTCTTAATTTAAGTCTGAAAGGAAGGCACACTCGCCGATATCATGGGATGCTGCAAATCTCACACATGGCTTTGTAATAGTAGCATAAAGATCAAAATGGTCATAAAAAGATAATTGCTCTATCGGGTTAGTTACTCCATATCCACGTGCTTCCACTTCTAAAATCCAAACTCCATTAATTAATTCCGAACTTCTCCATTCTATTCTTTCTAGAGGGTAGTCTTGTGTAGCTCTAACTTCCCAAAAAGGATTTCCACCTGCCGCCTTAGCTCCTGGCTCCCATAATCTAGCCTCAATGTATCTAACTTCATTGGTATCATTTCCAATGGCCTCTTCAAGTATACTAGAGTATGGTAGTTGAGCCCTAAATTGAACTTCTAATGTTGAAACAGTGTCATCTAATATCAACTCAGTTTCATTTTGATAAATCACTGATGCAGTTATATTTTGAATATCTATATTAGTCTCGAAAGTCTTAGACCATCCTACAGTTACTTCTTTGTAAATTACATCAGGATCTTCTCTCCAACTCTCCATAATTTCCCTTTGTGCTACTAATCCCAAACAACCACTTAATAAAATCGTAGTTATTAACAAAGTAGACATTAAGCCAGTCCTCATGATAACCCCGAGGCACTCCTCTTTCTTCAATCAAGTGCATATATGTGCCTCTCGGTACTCATAGGGAACGTCAAAGCAGTTGCTCAGCCACCCTTCGTCGTCACAGAGGCAACCGTCGCACCTTGATTGTATCTTTATTTCTTCCTTAAGCTCATTTAGGTAAACCTTCTCGTGGCTATATGGAAGCTCGGGACTCTTTGAAAGGAATTGAAAGAGACGAGGAAAGCTGTATTTTAGAATTTGGTGATAATTCTAGGTTTAGAGTTGAGTACTTGGCAATTAGATCACGATGTCAATGCGCTAAGTGTAAACCTCGCCAGGTTAATGAACAACGTAGAATGGAACTTGAACAAGAAGTTGCCAGATTGAGAATGGAGAAGCCACGAGTATCGCAAGTCGGAAGATATGGTTTACAATTTGAATGGCCATCGGGTTGCTCTAGTGGCATTTATTCCTTCAGTCACCTGAGAAAAGTCGCTGATGAATCAGGTCAAGAACTCTCATCTTAGGCCGAAGAAGTCAAAAATACTTCTATTTTCGAGTGACTCGAATATAGGATTCCCTCCTGTATTTGGTTGTGAATAACTTGTCAATAGATGGTACTGAGGATGTTAATCAGCCTGTTGATGATGAAGATCAATGGCAGTTATATGCATCATCAGGATATGGAAATTCTATTTTTCTTTCAGAAGATATATCTATCGAAAAAAATGTAACCGATGAAGAATGGTTCGATGGAGATGATTTTGATACCGATAACCAATCGCTAAATTGGGATGCTCCACCATGTCCAGCCCCTCTTGGAATTAGTCATGTCATAAAGATGGGAATTTGCAACTATTGTCTAAGTAGAATTAGCGGCTTAAGAAATAATAATTACAATACTTTATCCGGTACTGAAATTAGAGAACAAGCTGTAGAACGAGATAGTGAATTATCTGACTCTACTGAAGAAAAACTATGTCCATTCTGTGAAAATTTATTTGATGATGTTGAGAATATTTCTAAAAGAGTTCTTGAAGGTTTAGAGGGAATTGAAGTAAATACCATACAATTCGGAATTCATATGCCAAAAGATTTGATTCAAGAAGAAGATAGAATTCGTACTAAATATGGTGCTCCTGGTTCATTACCACTTAAATCAGCTCTAGTACAAGAGATACATAGCAATATCAAATCAGCAAATGACCAAATTACTTTTGTTAAAGAACGTCCAAATGTAATGGTTTTAGTAGATGCACTAACTTTGCGTGCTGATATAGATATCAGACCAGCTTATCTTTATGGAAGGTATAGAAAATTTGAGCGTGGAATTCCACAAACCCGCTGGCCGTGTAGGGCCTGTAGGGGAAGGGGAAAACATTGTACATCTTGCAATGAAACAGGACTACAATATACAAATTCGGTCCAGGACCTTATTGGAGAACCAATTAGTGAAGTTCTCAAAGGAAGTGATACATCATTTCATGGAATGGGTAGAGAAGATATTGATGTACGTTGTTTAGGTGGTGGAAGGCCATTTGTCATAGAGATCAAAAGACCAGAATTAAGAAATTACTCAGCTGAAAAGCTCCAAAAAATAGTTAATTCAAAATCAAAAAAATATGTTGAGGTTGCAGAATTACAGTGGTGCGAAAAAAAGAGAATTGTTGAAGTAAAAGAATCTCGTACCGAGAAATCATACACCATCAGATTCAAAATAACTGAAGATAAAGAGATAAATATTGATGAAATAAAAGATAAAATTCACAGTCTTTCAGGGCAATTAATACAGCAACAAACCCCTAAGAGAGTATCTCATCGGAGATCTGATATCAAGAGAGAAAGAAAAATTATTTCAATTAGTGACGTAATCATTGAAGAAGATGAAATTCAATTATCACTTAGATGTGAAGCTGGTACATATGTCAAGGAGCTAATTCATTCAGACGATGGTAGGACAAAACCATCTGTAAGTGGAATAATAGACAGTAAATGTGAGGTTATTTGGTTAGATGTAATTGATATTCACTATGATTAGCGAAGTTTATTTTATCCGAGTACTTAAGAATGACAGGCAGTTCGACCGATTTTGCTGATTACTGGGGTTGACTATATGGTAACAAGGACTCAAGGCTCTAGACGCGGTACCAGAAGTATTCTAAAAAAGGCAAAAAAAGACAGAAGAAGACTCAATATTAACAGAGTTATGCACAAGTACAATGAAGGCGATAAAGTCGCAATAGTGCTAGATGGAGCTCAACAGAAAGGAATGCCTCACAGAAGATTCCAAGGAAAGACCGGAAGAATTTCAGGCTCACAGGGAAGGGCATATATTATCCAAGTTAAAGATGGCAATATGAATAAAACTGTAGTAGCTAGACCAGAACACCTAAAACCGATAGAATAGGAAGTAATATAATGGAAGAAAAAGAATTTGTAGATTTCGCATCAGTTAGAGATTTATTGTTAGAGACTAGAGATCGAAGAGGGGAGATTTCCTACGAGCAAACTATGGCTCTTCAACATGCAGAGTGGAAAGCAAGTTCTGGTGGACATCCTTCAGGTCAAATAAAAACAGATTCCGAAGTATTTCAGAACCTGTTTAGTTCACTGATGGAAAACGAAAAACTACATCAATACCCAGAAATATGTTCCAAAATTGCGGAATTAGCACCTATTTCTATTGCTGATGTTCGAGTAATCATTTCTAGTAAGAGAATTGCAATGGATACTTCTGAAATTGAAGAAATAATTACTACAATAAGACAGCACGTTCTCTGAAGTAAATAATAATCTTTCAACTATTCCATTTTAATAGTAAATACAATCTAAGGAGTAACAATATGGCTAGCAGAGAAAAAACTAATCCCTTTCGGGATTCAGAAAATCCATATTTGTCAGAGACTAGTCTAAGAGTATTAGATGTAAAGGAAAGAAGACCGATTGGTAATGAAATCCAATGTATAACTGAACCTTCATTATTTTTGGTTAGAGTTAGGGTGAACGATATTGGGGAAATTGCCGTTGGCTCTTCGATATCTATTCCATCAGAAAACCTAGGCCCCATTTCTGAAATAAGACTCAAAGACATTAGCGGTTCGGCTAATCAAGAATTAATAGGAGCAATTAGTGAAGCTATAATTTCTAATCCAGATACTCATCTTGGTTTTTTTAATAGAGCTTCACCTATGAATTTAAAATTCCACTCATTTCAACTTTTACCCGGAATTGGCAACTCAAAAGCACTACAAATGGTTGATGAGAGAGGCCTTTCTGGGTGGGAATCATTCGACCAAGTTGATGAATCATGTGGCATTGAATCAGTCAGACTATTGGCAGAACGATATGTTAAGGAAATGGAAGATATAGCCCAGACTCCACGACTACTAGATTTAATTGTCAGAACAGAGATTTGATATGACCCAACTAGAAGATCTTTCACCTCGCCTTCTGGTAGATTTGTTCAGGGACAGATTTTCCTCAAAAAAATCTTTAGGACAACATCTTCTTATTGACTCAGAAGTTATCGATCATACAATTAAGCTTGCTTCCAATTCAAATAACAACCCTCTATACGGAAAAAAAATTCTTGAAATTGGACCAGGGGCAGGTTCTCTGACATTAGGACTTTTGAAAGCTAAAAGTCAGGTTTTCGCCATTGAAATTGATGATGATGCAATTTCTCATTTAGATAGAGTTTTCAAGAATATAGATGGAGAATTTGAGATAATCCATGGAGATGCACTTTCTATAAAATGGCCAGAGGGGATTACACAAATAATTTCCAATATTCCTTATAAAATTTCAAGTCCTATACTATCTAAGATTAGACAATATCATTCAAATAATCCACTTGAATCAATAATTCTATTAATTCAGGATGAATTTGCATCAAGGATGGCAATGTCTGATGGAGAATATGATATGGGACCTTTAGGCCTAAATTTATGGCTCGATTTTAATATTATTTTGGATAAAAAAGTATCTCCAAGCTCATTTATACCCCAACCAAAAGTAAACTCTAGATTAATTGTCATGGAGCCAGTAAAAAGAGAAGAAACCAAAGAGTTAGATAGAAATCTATTCAAAATCATTACAAAACATTGCTTTTCGAATAGAAGGAGAAAGATTCGTACTTTACTTTCCCAAGTTCCAAGTAGGATTTCAAGAGTTAGAGATTGGCATAAAAGTAGATGGAATGATAAAATTAAACAAGTTCTCAATAATAATCCACCGGGATTCGATAGTGGATGGACCGATCTGAGGCCAGATAGATTATCAATAGAGCAATGGATAATTTTAGTAAAAGAAATTAGTAAACGATAGGTATTTTTGAAGATTTTTGACATTGAATTGATAGAGGGGCCCTACCTGCGCTTGAAGGCAGGGGACATCGGGCCTCGAGTCATCGGGTGGGATTTATGGCAAAGAAAGATACTTATCTGGCACTTTTACGAAGAGGAATTGATGAGACTACAGCTCAAATTCTATCAGATGGCGGAATAAAAATTGGAGATCTCAAAAAATTAGATGCAGAAACCTTAGTTAACAACTATGGAATTAAGAAAGGTGTAGCAGATTCAGTACTTGATGCAGTACTTTCGGGCCCCCGATCACAAGCTCGACAAAGATTTCTCACTGACGTACTTTCGGATGATACAAAAAAAGTCGATAAAATTGAGGAGCAAAGATTTCGTAGGGAACAGAAAGATATTTTTGCCGAATTACAGGAAAAGAAGGAACAGCTTAGACTAGCTAGAGTTGAAGCCTTTAGAAATAAGAAATTAGTGATGAATAGACTTGGAAAAACTATTGAGTTAATAGTAAAGCTGGAAAATACACTTGATGATGAATCAAAAGATGAACAACGATCTAAACTTAGAGATCAATTAGAAACTAGAGGATTAGAAGCTGCTCGTGATCATGAAATGCTGGAATTAGTAGGTACTCCTCAGGATATTGTCGATTTTAGAAGAAAAATAGCTCCTATTCTATGTCTTCATGCTTGTCCAGAATGTGGAGAAGAGATGGATCCTAGGGGAGGTAATATTTCTGATGATATGTCTGATTTCTCTTTCATTTGCTGGGATTGTGAAGAAGAGTTTCATGCCCCGATGGCAAGGGTGGTAGAAAGTAAATTGGCAAACGGCTCTAGAATTACTATTGATCCAAGAATCCGTCCAAGATTACCTGTAATTAGTCCGCCATCTAAAGATCAGGCCCCATCGATAACGGATTTGATGAAGAGAGATTTAGAATCTGCTGGAGCATCCGCAGATGAACTAGAAGCAGCACTAGAATCAAGTACAATTTCTGGAGTCTTGATGAGCATAGACGAGTGGATTGATCAAACTATCGCTGCGAAAGGATACATCCAAGCACAAGAAGATAGAGAAGAATTCATCATAGCAACTGGAGCTGGGGCTACTAAATTTAACAAATGGATGAAGAAAGCTGGCCTCAGATTCAACAAACAAACCGGACGTTGGACTCGCTGGGAAGACCGATGAGGTAGAAATGCAAAATAATTTTTCTAAAATCCAATTTTTCAGGGGAAAAAAACTTCTGGGTGTTGGTACAATTGAAGATGAATTATCAATAATAGAAATTGCAAAGATTGCAGGAGTAGAAATACCCTCAAATTGTACATCGGGAACTTGCGGTACTTGCTTGGTTCGTTTAGTTCAGGGTAAGGTCGAGTATCCCGAAGAATTACCTCCTGGTTTGGATGAAGACATAGTTGAAGAAGGTGGTATCCTAGCTTGCTGTCAAATAATATCAGAATCTAGTATAATTGACATTTCTCCACCAATATAGGTGATTTTATGACAGACTGGAAAAATATAGAATTATTATTTGTAATTTTATTTGACATTGTAATTATCATATTTGTTATTAGTTGGTTTCAGAAGAAATTTCTTTCAAAAATGCAAGAAGTTGATAAAAGACATAGAAAAAAGCTTACAGCCACAAAATTTGATTACATGGATGAATCAGAATAGTAGTAAAATGATTTTATTTTTTGACATTAAATATTTATTTTCAGAATATAATAATACTTGTCTAATCCTTAATTTCAGTTTTTAGTTTAAGTCTTTCATCAAATTCTTTTGCGAAATCCCAGTATGATTTTACTGCAGAATTCGATTTATTTATTTTTTGAGAAATAACTATTGGAGAACCTTCTAGTGGAGATTCTGCAATAGATACGGATCTTGGAATTTGGGTTTCAAAAACCCTTTCTCCAAAATATCTTCTAGCCTGATTTGCCACCTTTTCACATAATTTACTCCTAGTTTGAACCATTGTCAACAGAATCCCTAATAGTCTTAATTCGGGATTTACACTCTGCTGAATCAAATTAATTGAATCAATCAATTGTCTCATCCCTTCTAAAGCATAGAATTCAGCCTGAATTGGAATTAACAGCCACTGCGCAGCCGAAAGAGCATTGATAGTTAGTAGGCCTAATGATGCTGGAGTATCTATTATAATTATATCAAATTCTTCCTTAGCTTGATTAAGTACCAGTTTAAGCCTATTCTCTCTTCCTACTCTAGTTGCAAGATCTATTTCCATTCCCGATAAATCCAAGTCTGCAGGTAAAATCCATAGATTCTTAATCATAATATTTTTTGGTGGTCCGCTTTTTTTATCAGGATTCATACCTCTCCATGCCGACTTCATTGAACTGGTTAATATCCCCGGTCCTATCATGTAGTCATCTAGCGAAATATTGGTTGAACCAATTCCCTTGGAAAATAATTCATTCATAGTAAGGCCAATATTTTTCTTATCAACCCCAAAAGTAGTTGCAATATTTCCTTTAGGATCCATGTCGACCAAAAGTATCTTTCTAGGAGTAATCCCATATTCACTATTTCCATTTGCCAGCGATGATGCAAGGTTGACTACAGTAGTAGTTCTAGCACATCCCCCTTTGTGATTGACACATGCAATGACTACTGCCATGATTAACGAATTGTAGCACGGTTAATTGGCCTTATCCCTCTATTGTATGACTGGAACAACAACTTCGCTGAGAATTTTGTTTACAATCCTCTTTCCAGTCACTCCTCTAATCTTAGATTCGGGCTTCAGAACTATTCTATGACTTACTATATCTACAGCAACACCTTTCACATCGTCCGGTATAACATAGTCTCTACCATCAATAGCTGCCGAGGATCTTGCTGCTTTAAACAAAGATTGGCTAGCTCTAGGAGATGCTCCTGCATCAATTCTAGGATCCGATCTTGTTCTCTGAACTAATTCAACAATATAAGATAGAATTGCAGGATCTACATGAACAGTTTCAAGAGCTTTTTGCATGGCAACCACCTTTCTTGGGCCCACGATTTGTTCTACATCATAGTCGTCTTTGGCCCTTAATTTTCTTCTTTGTAATATAGCCTTTTCTTCTTCTCTGGAAGGATAGCCCATTTGTAACTTCATTAGAAATCTGTCCATCTGAGCCTCTGGAAGTGGATATGTACCCTCTTGCTCAATAGGATTTTGTGTAGCCATAGTTATGAATGGAGCAGGTAATTTGTGAGTAATACCTTCTATAGTGACTTGCTTTTCTTCCATCGCTTCTAGTAATGCAGCTTGAGTTTTCGGCGGAGCCCTATTTATTTCGTCAGCGAGTAATACGTTGGTAAATAGTGGACCAAATCTAGGTTTAAATTCACCACTTTTCTGATCATACATGTATGTGCCCATTATATCGGCAGGTAGTAAATCAGGAGTGAATTGAACCCTCTTGAACTTACAACCCAATGCCTTTGCAAATGTATTGGCCATTAAGGTCTTAGCCAAACCCGGGTTATCTTCTATCAATATATTCCCATTAGATAGAATACCTATTGCTACTTTCTTAATATTTTCAGGTTTTCCAATTATGACTTTCGCAACTTCACTCATAAGATTATTTGAATGTCCCGAAACTGACCTAATCAGCTCCTTTGTATTAGCTCCTCCACTTTGTGCCATAGACATACTGGTACCTCTAACATATTAATGCCAATTCAATTACTACTTGAGTGTTAGGTACTTGTGAACACTTTTTGTGTCACACTCAATGGCCCCAGAAGTGATCTTCTTTCCTGTGAATTGCTAATAATTCTTCATAAACTTCCCTTTCAGCTGATGTCATTTCCATCTTCTTTAATTTTCTAGCGTGAGACTCAGGTATATCCACCAGCAGTAAATCACCTTCATTGATTTGACGTCCTACAGTAACACCTTCTACCGCTATTGCCACTTCAGAACCTTGTATTGCTTCTTTTTGACTATCTTGTCCGGAGCGAATTGATTTAATCTGCCCCACTCTTTTCCCTTCTTTCAATAATCTCTGTCCAACATGAATTCTGCCCGCCAAAATTCTTACTCCAACAACTGCCGGCTTAGAAATTCTAAATGTATGATCTGGCAATAACAATATTCTTGCTGGATATACAATCTTCTCTCTACTTTCTTCTTCTAACTCCAATATTCTATTTTCTTTCCATTCTTCATGCTGTTCAAGAATTCTATAGATTATGTCTGATCCAATAAAGTGAATTCCGGTATCAGATTCTTCTAATTCTTTTTGTGCTTCCATTAGTATTTCAGTATTGAAAGCAAGAATAATTCTGTGTAGCGGATCACTACTAGCTTCTGCTCCTCGAATATCTCTTCTACTCACCTTACCGATAGAAGCTTCTCTAATTGGTATATCTTTCTCACTCAATTCTTTAGCTAGTGCCTCTAAGCCACCTACTGTATCGGACTTTATACTAACTCCATCATCATCTAATTCAATTGATAGATTAGCCTCATTGTTTGCAGCTTCAATTGCTTTCAATCTTTCAGTATTAGAATTTACTACCCTCAAAGTTGTACCAGCCAATACTCCATCCAACGACTGAGCACTAATTTTCAATCCCGATGCAGCGTGAGCGACTTCTGTATCGTCCCAACGATCCCCCGCATCTCTCATTTCACTCATTCCTCTGGGAGCAAATAATCCTTTGACTTTGGTACTTAAAGCACCCTTATCAGTTGCAATTACTACCTCATCTCCCTTTCGAATAGTTCCTCTATGCAATATTAAATCTAGTGTTTTCCCCAATCCTCTTTCTTCTTTCATTTCAAGAACGGTTCCTTCTCCTGATCCCTCAATATCTTCAAGTTGCTCTTTGAGGTATCTTTCCGCAAGACCAATAACTACTGCCAATAAATCTTGGATTCCCTCTCCTTCTCTGGCAGAAATTGGGACCATTGCGATATCTTTCGTGAAATCCTTGATACGATCGTATCTCTCGATATTAAAACCATCTTCGGCAAATTGTCCTACGAGATCCCAATACTTCTGTTCAAACAATCCCATAACCTCTTTACTTTGATTTTTTATTGATTGAACCATTGTTCTACCTTCCTGAATTTTCCATCCATAAAGCCTATCAACCTTATTCGCAGCAATTACAAATGGCGTTTTTGATTGCTTCAAAATTCTTAAAGATTCCTTGGTTTGAGGCCTACATCCTTCCATGACATCAACAATTAATATTGCTATATCTGCTAGAGAGCCCCCTCTGGATCTTAATGTTGAGAATGAATGATGACCTGGTGTATCAATAAACAATAATCCCGGTGATTCAAATATTTTTCCACCTAAAATTGGTCCACATAATTTGTTTAGAATTTTTGCAGGAACTTCAGTTGCTCCAATGTGTTGAGTTATCCCTCCGGCTTCCCTATCCATAACCGAAGCTCTACTATCCTCTCCAAGCGATCTGATATGATCAAGAAGTGAGGTTTTTCCATGATCTACGTGCCCTAAAACTGCAACGATGGGTTGTCTGCTATTTGCCACTTTACCCACCTCATAATCTCACACTTTCAGCTGTCAATACCATCAGGAAACCAAAGTCCTAATTCGAAAGATGCAGTATCTTCTCCATCTGATCCGTGAATTACATTTTCTTCAATACTTCTAGCAAAATCTGCCCTTATTGTACCTGGTTCCGCTTCTTCCCAATTTGTGGCACCAATTAGTTTTCTAGATTCTGCAATGGCATTCTTTCCCTTCCAAGCCATAGCTACTACTGGTCCAGATGTAATGAAACTAACTACCTCAGAGAAAAATGGCCTCTCTCTGTGAATACCGTAGTGTGTTTCAGCTAATTCTAGAGAAGGGGTAATATCCCTCCTACCAACTAAGATTAGTCCAATGCTTTCAAATCTTCTAATAATTTCATCGACGAGTTCTCTTTTGACCCCGTCAGGCTTCACCATAATGAACGTCGTCTGCGTTTCTGACATGAATCGACCGACCCCCCTCTCCTATTTCAACGAAATCAAAGATACAAATGCTTGATGAGCCTCTTTACATCCGCTATACTATGCGTGTGCTATCAGCAATGGCAATGATTTTGTGTCTTGTACTTCCAGGCTGCTTGGAAAGAGTTAATGACTCAGTAAATCCCGAACAAAAATTATTTGAAGATACTATTTTTGTAGATGAAGATGAACATATCAAACTAACTTGGACAATTGATTCTCCAGCCAATATAAAGATTAACTTAGAAAAATTAGATGGACCAAATATTGATTTATACACTATGTCAGAGTTAAATTACGAAGATTACAAAAGTTGTGCTGAAGATGGTGAAGGTAGTTTTAATTTTTATTCTGATTTAAGCGATCCTAATACTGCAGGTACAAATATTGAGGTCACTGTAGATTCAGGAACATATGTTACAGTAATTGATAATACTGATTGTGGTGATGCAAAACCCCCTGATCAAGGATCCACAATCCCACCTCAAAGCGATACTAATGATAGATCAAGAGTTCAATACACTATTACTGCTCAATAGTTAACATGAAAAATAGATTACTTGATTCCGCCCTTCTCATATCTTCTGGTCCATTTTAATCTTCTAGGATTTCTTTTTAATTTAAGAGCATTTTTTCTAACTTTACTATCTCTAAACCACATAACAGATCCATCCCTCTTCACATACATCATCCCAGTTCCTGGCTCTATCTCTTCATGAGAGAAACTACAAATTCTTCTTTCTGGCATTTAATCACTACCTGGTACCTAATCTTCTAGCTTCTCTTCCTGTGTCTCGGAGCATCAGAATATCACCTACTTGAACCGGACCTAGTACATTTCTGGCAATTATTCTACCAACATCTCTTGGATTATTAGAATCTAGGACACGAACCTTGACCTGAGTAGCTTCTCCAGTCAATCCTGTCCTACCGACTTCTTCAACAACTTCTGCTGGCCAAGATTCAGTTGTCATTCATTCACCTCAAGATGTCAGAGTTTCATAGTGCTTTTTTATTTCATTAAACCTATCTAATGCGTCCTTTTCAACTTGCATAATTGCAACTGCCGCAGTTTTAGTTCCAGTGCTCATTCCAGCCGCTTCTGCTAGAAAGGCTTGATCTTCCACATAAATAAATGGAATTTCCTTCTCATTGCAAATCATGGGTATGTGCGCTAGTAATTCTCCAGGACTAACATTTTCAGCCATTACAACCATCTGAGCAGTTCCTCTTTCAGCTGATTTTGTGACCTCGTTAGCTCCCTTCTTCAATTTACCTCTACCATCTTTACCTAGGCTCTTGACCATCTCATAAACCTGTTCTTGGACATCTTGTGGGGTTTCAAAAGTAATATGTACACTCATTGGACCATTCCTCGTGTTAGTATGCCGCCGCACGGCGTGACTGATATAAACGCAGCGTATCGAATTTAAGTTTCAATTATCTTAATTCTCTAATTATCTCTTCAATTCCTCTTGCTAATGCAGGAGCTGCAGATACATTGGCTCTTGGGTTAGATAGAGAATTCGTTGTATATACTCCATCTACATGATTTGCCAATCTAGATAATGCACCACCAGTGAATAATCCATGAGTACAGGCGGCGTGCACTTCAGTCGCTCCCTGTCTTCTAAGAGCATCGCTTGCCCTGCAAATAGTCCCTCCGGTACTTATCATATCATCTACAATTGCTACTATCTTTCTATCAACATCAAGGTCCTTTGGAGTGTGCTCAATAGTATGTGCGTCAATCCTTCTTTTTTCGAGGTATGAATACTTAGACCCAATAATGTTTGCAACTTCTGTAGCCCTTGAAATTGCACCCTTATCCGGACTTAGTATGAAATCCGGTTTGACATCAATGGACAGAAAATTTGCAATTTCTGGCATAGAGCTAACAAATCTAGTAGGAACTTTGAGTTCATTTAGTACACCCGGTTCGTGTAAATCTAAGATAACCATACCTTCACAATGATTAGATAGAATTTCTCCAATAACTTTAGCTGATATCGATTCACCCCAGCTGAATCTCTTATCTTGTCTTGCATAACCGAAATAAGGAATTGCAAGAATTACGCCAGGACCTACATCACCTAGCTGAATCTCTCCCTCTTGTTTGACGTTAGTAAGATTCCCCTTCCTGATATCATTAATAGCCGAAAGAAGGAAAAGTGTCTTCATTATTCCAGAATCAGGAAAAGTATTTGATACCAAAATTACTTCTTCTGATCTTATGGATTCAATGGCCTCTTCGGGGACCCTAACATATGACTCACCATCTGGAAATTTTCTAGTTTCCAATTTCGTGAAGTCCATTTTCATTATCATAGACAAAGACTCAGCGATTTCTAATCCCGAGTCCCCACTTAGAACTGGCATTTGTTCATCGGGGTAGGAACCTCCTTCATGATGGTTGTTGTCAAAAAAATATTGAATTCAACTCATTATTGGTGGGCATGACAGGATTTGAACCTGTGACCTCCCGGTTATCAGCCGGGTGCTCCAGCCAAACTAAGCTACACGCCCCTTTTGTAATGCCACTCCGACAATTATTTGAAGGCTACTCTAAATCATCATCATCAAAAATTACTTCGCCTGAGTTCAATTTAAGGTAACTGGGCAAAGTTATCAATCTAGAAAAACTACACTTCAGTATTACTTCGTCTAACCTCGCAGTTGTTTTTGCCAACTGCCCGCAGGGAACCACTATCGTGTCAGGAAGATTATTCTTGGCTTTAATCATAAAATGCGGTTTAACCAACAAACCTTTGTAAGTTCTCTTAATTTTTATTAAATCAGTAACATTTCCAATATCAATTCCATCATTATCCAAAATCGCCCGATCTAGCAATTCATCTGGAGCATAAAGTTGCTCTTCAATCCTAACTGTATTCCTCCATCTTCTTTGCAATTCCCTCATCGATTTTGAAAGCTTAATTTTTCCATCCGGTCTGATGCTATGTACCAATTCTTTTGGAAGTGGAGCTAAATCTGCGGGCTTTCTCATATACTGCTGTGCTACTTCCGGGCTCACTTCAATCCTCATAGACTGAACTAATTCATCTCTTGGGTGAAATCTTTCACCTACCACAGTACCAACTAATTTTTCTCCTATGTATACTTCTCTTTGCATTAATTCTTGAATTCCGTAGTCATCTACCATTATTCCCTACCTCTGTGAGCTGCATCCCCCTTTCCACTCAATACCCCAGTTGAGATTAGGCACTTAATATATTCGATTATTATTTCTGATAATCCAATTGGTTTTTTTATTTAATATTAAATTTTTCAATTGAAAATTTAAATTTAATTTAATTTTTTGTTATATTATCAGAATTTCGGTTTTTTCTTTTCCAAGGAAAATTTACTAAATCCCTGAACCACTTCTGATAATGTTCATGAGTGAACGATGGTTCCGGAATATGGTGGTGTTGTGCTAGAGAAGCTACAAAGAATTAGAAAGATGAGTGGAAAACGTACTACTCATGGAATTAATGACGAACTAATTATGAATTTTTTAGAAAATGATCCCTTTCTCAGTATGGCCATAGATGAGGCAGAAAGAAATTTTCATGATTTAATTAATGAATTAGGCGAACAGTCAATTACCCTAGATGAAACAGAGCTTGTTAAATCTGTTCAATACGATTTTGTTAATTTTTATAACCCTTCTACAGTTAATCCTTACGTAGCTATCGCTGCTCGAGGTCCTTGGATAATCACTTCTCATGGTGCAGTAATTCATGACAATGGCGGATATGGAATGTTGGGAATGGGACATGGTCCCGAGGATGTAATAATTTCAATGCAAAAAAACTGGGTAATGGCTAATGTCATGACCCCCTCATTCAGCCAAAAAAGATTGGCTCAGAAGCTAAAAGAGGAAGTAGGATTCACTAGAGGAAATTGTCCTTTTTACAAATTCATTTGTTTGAATAGTGGTACTGAGTCAGTTGCAATCTCAATGCGAATCGCAGATCTAAATGCAAAGATTGCTACTGGAGAAGGCGGCAAGCATGAAGGAAAGCCTACCAAACTTCTAGCACTTAACCAGGCTTTTCATGGTAGGACACAAAGGCCGGCACAAATTTCCGATTCATGTAGAGATAAATATGAGAAGCACCTTTCATCATTTAGTGAAAAAGAAGGAGTAATTTTTGTCCCTGCAAATGATGTCAATGCTCTAAAGAAAGAATTTTCTAAAGCGGAAGAAGAAGGCTTCTTCATTGAAATGATGGCTATTGAACCTGTTATGGGAGAAGGTAATCCCGGACAATGTATTTCGAGAGAGTTTTATGATGAAGCTAGGAAGCTAACAAAAAATCATGGTAGTTTATTGTTGGTTGATTCAATTCAGGCAGGATTCAGAGGGCAGGGATGTCTCAGTATAGTTGATTACGATGGATTTCAAGATTGCGAGGCTCCAGATATGGAGACTTGGTCTAAGGCCCTGAGTGCTGGACAATACCCTCTATCAGTTGTCGGTTTGAGTAAAAAAGCTGCTGAGGCATACGTTGTAGGAGTTTATGGAAATACTATGACGACAAACCCCAGAGCTCTAGAGACAGCTATTTCAGTACTAAGTAAAATTACTCCGGAATTAAGAGAAAATATTAGAGATAAAGGATTAGAATTTAGATCAAAATTAGAATCATTAATGGCAGAACTTCCAGATTCTATTTTAAAGGTACAAGGAACTGGATTATTACTTAGTGCGGAGTTACACCCTCAAAATCTCCCTGTTGTTGGATTTGGTAGTGTCGAAGAGTGGTGCAGGAAAAATGGATTGGGAGTAATTCATGGAGGGAAAAATGCTCTAAGATTCACCCCCCATTTCGCCATCACTTCATCCGAAATTGATATGATTATCCAGATTGTGAAAGATGCAATTATTCATTTCACTTCGAAAGAAAGTGTCAAAGAAAAGCAAGTTGCATGAGGATTCTAGATGCCTAGAAGAATCTTTTTGAATGGATTAGAGGACACTTTTTACACCTATTTATCTGAAAAGCTACTTAGTTTAGGTGCGAAAATTGTTGATTCTAAAAGTAATTCAGATATTTCTGTAGGCATAGGCATTAACTCAATTGGTTCTGTAAGAATAATCCCTGCAAATCAAGATTTTGAATTTCAGGGCGGTTCCGTAATACTAATTCATGATTTAATTATCCCAAATGGAGGAAATTATTGGGGCGGAAGAGAAATAAGAACAATCATTCAATCTGTAATTAATGATGAGAAAATCATTCCTAAAAATAAGATAAACTACTGGATAAATGTTAGAGACGTAGTATCTGCAATTTCTACTATAATTTTCGGTAAAAAGAAAGATTTCGGTATTCTCCCAATTAGTGGAAGAAGAGGTTGGTCTGATTCAGATATTATTTCAGAAACTGAGATTCTTTGGTCTAGATATAATAATTCAATCAATAATTCCCATACTATTGAATCATTATCTAATATACCAAGTCCAGTTAGAAATATAGAACATGTATCAGAGAATAGACCTAATCTAAAACCTGTCCACGATTGTATAATTTCATGTGGTGGACAAGGATGGCACCCAGTAGAGTCTATGAGAACATCAATAATGGAATTAATTGCCGAAATTCATTAACTTAATTCTTATTTATCCGATCATTTTGAACTCTAATCCTAACTTCTTGTGCAATTTTCTTAATAGATTGCATTTCTTTCCTTACTCTCGTTCCAGCTGCATTATTTCCATTATCATGCTTACCTGCATCATCCATAATTTCTACCAAATCATTAATCATCGTTTGAATCATTTCTCTTACTGACATGATTTTACGTAGAAACTAAGTCTTATTTTTTTGTCGGTAACATAGAACAGAAAATATGCTTTATACAATTTTCTTTTATACAGTTATTTCAAGTAGTATAACTCTTCTCTAATGTTATGTCAGACGAAGAGAGCCCATTCATAGAAACGCCAGCAGCACAACAAGTATCCCCCTCTGGTCAAGTAATTATTTATCAAGAAAAAAGCTCTATACCCGCGGTTGTAGGAGTTCTTTTTAGCCTTTCACAGGTACTGACCATTTTAGCAGGAGTGGCACTCTTAGGTCTAGGTGCAATATTTGTAGGATTTGCAGGAGAGGTTGGCGATGATGAAGTTGCAACTGAAGCAGGTTTAGTTGCTGTATTTGGTGCCTTAATTGTTATTCTTGGACTTGTAGGAATTATAGCCGGAGTACTGATTGCTCAACGAAAGAAATTTGGCATTCATCTAGCATGGGGGTTACTTGGCGGTACAGTTCTATTGACCTTTTTGAACAGTGTAATTAATGATTTTTCTTTCGATTGGACTACTCCCCTTTGTAACGGTATTTGTGCAGTTTGGGTCGGACTTCCGCTAATGATAGAAAGTGCTAGAGTACATATGGAGTAATTAGAAATTATTTTATTCAATTAAATAAATCTGCACCGAGTAATGGCAATATTAGACTTGCTTCTCCTTCAACAACTATTTGAGGTGCATCAGGTCTTATTTTTCCCCATGAAACAGCTTCTTTTAATCTAGCTCCGGATAATGAACCATCAAACTCTGGAGCTGTAGTTATCGAAACCGCGGAATCTAATCCGCCCCGATATTGATTCCACCAAATTACATGATGCTTAGAAATTCCACCACCAATCATTAATCCATGACTTTCTTTAGAATTCCAGGTTAAATCAGAAAGTGTCTGCTGATCTGCCATGATATCAATCATAAATTCTCTATTTTTCTGTCTGAACATGAAAAGCTGAGCACCTATGGAACCATCGGTTAATCCAGGAATGACCATTGGAATTCTATTTTTTGCAACCCAATAAAGAATAGATGAATCATCCTTTATTCTATCACCAAGTTCCCAACATAACTGTACTGATCCAAATCCTAACCAAGGATTAACCTCTTTATTATTTGACTTACTTTCGGCTATTTCGCCTAGCCATGGAATAACTTTTTCCTCTAAAATTTCTCCATAACTATCATTAGGGACTATTACATTTCCTAGTCTATTTAGACCTTCTTCAGCAAGTAATAAGTCATCAAGATCAAAAGAACCGTGAAAATACTTCCTGTATGTTCTAGCTATATCATGATCCAGAGTTCCACAAGTAGTAATAATTACGTTAAATGCATTTTTCTTTATCGCTTCAAGAAAAAAACCTCTGGTTCCAGTCGCACAAAGACATGCTGGGAATGACAACCAATTTAGCACCCCCTCTTCTTTTGATTTTTTAATGGAGTTTTTCAATAAATTTCTCGCCTTAGCTAATTTTGTTGCGGTGAATCCACCCGATTCTTCCATTTGATCGATTAAACTACCAATATCAGTTATTTTTGAAAATTCATAATCCTTAACAGGAATATCAAAATCGTCCTTCGAATATCCTGCCATATGCCTTCGAATCATTAACATATTTTCAAGTATTGGCATTTTTCAAAGCTAAAATCCGGTCTCTAATGCTAGCAGCCCTTTCAAAATCTAGCCTTTCTGCTGCTTGATGCATTTCTTTTTCTAATCTAGAAATTATCTCTTTTGAATCTTCATAATCAGTAAATTCTAATTCTTCTTCCCATTCGGGTTGACTTATATTATCAAGAACTGAATTGGATGCATTCCAGATACCAGCCCCTAGTTTAAATTTTTGAGCTAATCCTTCAACTCCTTTCTTCGTTGTTTTCTTACCAACCATTCTTCTTCCACCAGACTCACTTTTACCCGCCGTTCCAGACAACAGATCATCAATTTCTTGACCCATTATGGGTAGTGGCTTTTGAATTGTCAATGGAGTAATACCGTATTTCTCGTTATTACTTTCCTGCCTCTTCCTTCTTTCCTTAGTTTGACTCATAGCAGCTCTCATTGCAGGAGAAATAGTATCTGAATACAAAATAACAGATCCATTAGAGTTCCGAGATGCCCTACCAATCGTTTGTAACAGAGACCTTTCATTCCTCAAAAAACCCTGCTTATCAGCATCAAAAATGGCAACGAGTGAAACTTCTGGGATATCCAATCCTTCCCTCAATAAATTTATACCAACAATTACATCAATATGTCCTAATCTTAAAGCCTTGATTATTTCTGTTCTTTCTAATGTATCAATTTCACTGTGTAAATAATGAGCCTTAATCCCAACTCTTTCAAGATACTCAGCCACTTCTTCAGCAAATTTAATTGTCAGAACTGTAATTAAAACTCTTTCATTTTTTTCAATTCTTAGATTTATTTCACTGAGTAAATCTTGTACCTGACCTTCTGTAGATCTAACTTGAATCTCTGGATCAAGTAAACCTGTAGGTCTGATTTCCATTTTTACAACTCCCCCAATTCTATTAAGGGTTGATTGCATAGTCAGTCTTCCTACTGGCTTGGAAATTTTTGATTTTACTGCACCACCTGCTCCATCTACATGCATCAAACCTGATGGAATTCTTTGTCCTGTGATTTCAGCCAAATGCCGAAGCTCTCTTTCTCCTGGAGTTGCACTAACATAAATCATCTGATTAACTAATTTTTGAAATTCATCTATTCTCAATGGCCTATTATCATAAGCCGATGGAAGTCTAAATCCGTGATCAATTAAATTCTTTTTCCTAGAAAAATCTCCACCATACATTCCCCCGACCTGAGGAAGAGTCACATGAGATTCATCCATAATTACTAAGTATTTTTCCGAATTTCCCTGAAATTTCTCCGCATTACTGGCAAAAAAATCTAGAAGACAGTAAGATCTTTCATCCCTAGTCCTCCCATCGAAATGCATAGAGTAATTTTCTACTCCTTTACAACTACCAATTTCTTTCAACATTTCCAAATCAAATTTTGTTCTTTGCTCAATTCTATGTGCTTCTATGTCTCTTCCTTTAGATTGAAACCAATCAATTCTTGAATCTAATTCAGCTTCGATATTCTCTATAGCTTGATTGAACTTATCCTCACTAGTCATGTAGAATTCTCTTGGATGTATCCATACTTCTTCAAACTCATCAAGTATTTCCCATGAAACAGCCTCGCATACTGTGATTCTTTCAATTCCTTTCCATCCGAAAATTAGTCTAATTGGATCATCCCTGCTTGGCATCCAGATATCTAATACTTCTCCTCTTAATCTGATATCCCCTCTTACAATTTCTCCATTAACTCTCCTGTATTGCAATCCAACTAATTCTTTAATAGCATCTTGAGGATCTATTTCCTGATTAACTTGATATCTCAAATGATTTTTCTCAAATACCTCAGGTGCATTTAATCCGTATATTACAGAAACTGTACCTACTGTTATCACATCTGGCCTTGAAACCAGTGATGCAACCGTTGAAAATCTCTCTTGCTCGATTCTTTCATTCATTTCTAGTTCTTTGTCGATATACAAATCTCTTCCTGGAATATAAGCTTCAGGTTGATAGTAATCATAATAGCTAACGAAGTACTCAACCGCATTCTCTGGAAATAATCCCGACATTTCTTGCCAAATCTGTCTAGCCAGTGTTTTATTATGCGAGAGAATGAGTGTTGGAATCTGTAATTTCTCAATCACCTTTGCCATAGCAAAAGTCTTTCCTGAACCAGTCACCCCTAGAAGAATTGATCTTTGTTGGCCAGAATTTATCTGGTTTACTAATTGATCAATCGCTTGTTGTTGATCCCCCGCAGTTTCGTATTCTGCATGAAGTTTGAACATTTTCCACTCTCCTTTTACAAATTACAGCTATTTTCAGCCTACACTTCGATAAAGCTCCGACAAGTTACTATAATGAGAACGTTCGCTTACAACCATAGACTTGAAACGAGGGTTTGTTTGTGACTTTCACATACGACATATGGAGGCAGTACGGTGACGAAGTGTGATGTGTTGGTTGTAGGAGCAGGTCCAGGAGGCGGAAATGCAGCTCTACAATGTGCAAGATTGGGACTTTCTACCATAATTCTTGAAGATCATTCTGAGGTTGGTACCCCAGTTCATTGTGGTGAATGTATTTCAGAAATTGCTTGCGACAATTTAAATCTAGAATTGCCCGATGAAGTAATTAGCAAGCAAGTTAATGGTATAAGAGTTATTTTTCCTGATGGAACGGAAAAATGTTTAACCGAAAGGGGATATGTATTAGAAAAACACCTTTTCGAAAGATGGATTGCAGAAGAAGCAGTTTCAGCAGGAGCTATTCTTCACTTGAATCATAAACTAACTTCAATGGATAGAATGGAAGAGAATGGAAAATTTTCTGGATGGAAGTGCAATGGAAAGGGTGAAAATTTCCCCATCGATGCAAAAATTGTTATCGACGCTTCAGGAGTAGCTGCAATTTGTTCTAAAATTGTTAAAATCGACGAAGACAACAAATTAAATTCCGGTGGAAAAGTCGTAGCAGGAATGCAATATGAGATGCTTGAAGTCCCTACAGATGACTATTTGGATTTTTATATATGGCCAAAATATGCAGAAAAGGGATATTTATGGATGATTCCAAAATGCGATGGAAGAGCAAATGTAGGATTAGTTACCGAAGATCGTCCTATGGCCAAAAAATCTCTAGACGATTTTATTGCAGCAACTCATTTCAGAGATTTGGAACAAGTTGCACCGCCTTGGAAAGAAAAAGGTAACCCAGCATTTGGTGGAACAATACCAATATCTGGTCCCTTTGAAAATACTCACTATGATGGATTAATGCTAGTTGGAGATGCTGCAGGTTTCACATCCCCACTTTTTGAAGGTGGATCTCATTTGGCACTTAAATCTGCAGTTTTTGCAGCTGAAACAGCTTTTTCTGCAATCTCAGATGGAGATTTAAGCTCAAAGAATCTATCTAAATATTCAGACTTATGGGGTGATGAATTCCCTCCATATGATAAAATTCTTAGAGGAAAAAATGCCCTTTTCGAACTTACTGATGAAGAAATGTCAATTATGGCGAAGTGTTTCCCCAATGAAATGTCAGATATGGGAATTTCAGGAAAGATTATGGTAGGCATTAGACTGATAGTTAGGAAGCCAAGTTTATTTTTCAAAAAGATAATCCCGGCAATGCTGGCATTTGGATATAGTCGTGCAAAATATTACGGTTGGTGATTCGATTCTTTCCTATCTCGGGACTTCACTACTTGCGTTAGCTCTATTAGCTACAATAAATCAGATTGCTAGACCAAAATCTGAGACTTTCTCTATCAGAATAATTACTATGATTTTACAAGTTTCTCCGTTTTTACTCATAGTTTTTTCATTCATACTTGAAGCTACTACGTTAGATTTAGTGTCAAGATATGCTGGCTTTGGCTCTAATCTCCCATTTTTTTATAGAATTTCTGCAGTTTGGAGTAGTAGATCGGGACCTTTATTGATGTGGATTGCAATACTAGCAATCATTAATATTTACATCCATTTAGATAAAAATACTGGCACACTAGAATTTAGGTTCATGAATACATGGATAGCAATTTTAATACTAATTTCATTACTACTTGATCCCTTTGCACCTGCTACCTCGAACATAAGCGGCGAACTTAATCCACTACTACAGACTAATCTTATGGTTATACATCCACCCATAGTTTTCATGTTTTATTCACTTTGTTTGGCTACTTCCAGCATAGCAATGGCAGGAATAATTAGAAATGATGATGCAGAAAAAATACATTACAATCAAATTTTTTGGGCTCGAGCGTCATTCACAGTTGGAACAATTGGTATAGGATTAGGGGGACTTTGGGCCTACACAGTTTTAGATTGGGGAGGGTATTGGGCTTGGGATCCAGTAGAGACAGGTTCTTTATTACCATGGATAGCTCTACTAATTATAATCCATGCCAGATCTAAGCCCAATTCCAATTCAGCATTTTCGATTTCTCCAGCTCTTGCATTAATTACTGGAGCTTTGACATTACACTCAACTCTAGTAACTCGTGCAAATGGAGTATGGGCTTCAGTTCATGCATTCGTTGGAGACGGTAAGGGCAGTCTGCCTCAAGATCCCTATTTGAGAATACTCGAAGTAATCGATTTTTCTGCGGTTGGAATTGAAATTTTATCCTATCTAGTTCTAATTTGCATTCTATCTGTTTCTACGCTGATATACTTGATTAGAAACCAAAAAAGAGAACTTGAATCAAAAATGAAAACTAGTTTACTTCAGGAAAACAAATTCTTTTCCGCAATGCTGTTAATATCATTTTTAGCCATAGGATTTTGGATTGGCTCAGTAGCAGTTTTGTGTTTAGGCACCTCAATTATGTTACTATTGATTAATAGTGATTCTGAAAAACCAAACACAGCTTGGGTTACTGCTGGAGTTTTTTTAATGTTATTTTCTAGTTGGAGCTCAATTGCAGAAATTACTCAGGCAATAGTTGGCCTAATTCCTTTCATGCTAACTTGGTTAATTTCAGATGTAGAAGATGATTTCTCACATCTAAATAGAATAATAACTGATATCACTACAAGAATAAATTTTGCTAAACTGATTCCATGGTATGGCGGGATGATTTTTCTTCTGCTTACTTGGTTACTACTCACCGTTGAAATCGATGGTCCTAGCCTCGAGGCGCATGAGTTCTACGGTGCACCAGTTATTGGCTTTCTAGCACTGGGTATTACCATTTATTCATGGGGAAGGAGTATTGAAAACAAAACTCAAATTATAATATTGTCAACTACACTACTGGTTTCTCTAATATTTCCATTTTTTAGTGATTTGATACATTTACCGGGAGATTCAGATTTAATAATTACTTCTGGAATAACTAGAGGAGCGCTAGTTTTATTCCTTTTACCATGGTTTTTATTATCTCTCATTCCTACTTTTTTAAGGTTAAAGAATACAACCAAATTACTATATGGAAAATTTAAAAATGATGGAATTAGATCCAATAGAAGTTCAAAAATCACTAAACTGTTTGGCTCCCACATATCTCACTTAGGCATAATATTACTCCTAATAGGACATTTATTCACAACGACATTGGTTGATAGATCAGACCCCTCACACCTAGTCGATCTAAAGAAAGACGAAACTGTAGAATTCAATAATTTAGAATTAAAATTTAAAAACGTAGAAATTGTTTCTTCGAATGATGAAAGTTATGCATATTCTATTGGAGATGGATATATTGGTATAA
>CEOJ01042146.1_pt1 | contig 26539 bp, 13 predicted proteins | sample 530281 | NCBI WGS metagenome assembly CEOJ01 (sample SAMEA2619879, study PRJEB7988) | marine metagenome | isolation source: saline water (ENVO:00002010), including | reverse complement strand
CCAGGAGGTTGCAGGATACCATTGACGAAGATGAGCATATGTCCTGCGGGATCAGGGAAGTATGGATCGCCATTGTTGGTTGTGAGCTTGAAGTTGGTTTGTACACCATCAAATCCTCTGAAGAATCTTCTCACGCGGGCGCGTAATTCTTCGCGTATGATTACAGCAGCACGATATCCATCTCCAGAAATAATCGTGTCTCTACTAGAGAACGATCCAACAACATCGGTAAGATACAATCTCTTTCTGACGCCAACAGTCTTGATATCTTGAATCAGACCTGCGCCTGCACCAACATTAGTAACCTTAGTAGATACCGTTGCGAATCCTTGAGGAGTATCGCCTACACCATAATCACCAACAAAATCTCCATTGTTGATATCACCAGATACCATAGAAACATAGATGTAGTTATTATCAAGATCAACTTCAGTGATAATGCCATAGTTGTTTTGGTCTCTAAGTACACCCGAAATTACGCGATATACAAAGTTTCCTTGAACAAAAGTATTCTGATTATTTACAATACTGATCAGCAATCTAGTGTGACCAGCAGATGCAACTCTGTCACCAACCTGAACATCCAGACCAGCGAATCTAGAAACTTCCAGGAACTCGGAAGATGTTTCGGGATATACAACCGAAGTGACTTCAAAATTACCTGTGAGTGATGCAGTATCAACGGTCAGTTTACCACCAGTATTGCTGAGTACAGCAGCTTCTGCGACATGAATTTCTTCACAGTCTGCAGTAGCACCAGATGTAAATGCCTTGAACTCAACGCCCTGATCGAAGTTGCCAATCTTATTGATAACTTGAATTCGATCTTCAATAGCACCGATTTCTGCAGTGCTACCATTCTCAGCGCCCGTAAAGACATCTAAGATGGCAAATGCTGCACCTGTAATTTCTACATCAAAGTAAATATTATTTTCATCGGAATATGTGGCATAGATTGTACCAGCCTTTCCGCCAGTAGCAGTGATGTTTTCTCCAACTTGCAGAGCATCGCCAGTTACCTCACCATTGATTCTCCATCTCTGGTAAACCTTAACAATCTTCGCTTCGTTATTGGTGATCTGCTTCATTTCTGCATATGCAGAACTGGAGAGACCGTAGAGAGCATCACCTTGACCAAGTTCACCCGAGATCGGTACAGGGACATATCGCGTACCATATGTGGAAGTAGGAACAGTAACACCAGAGACATTCTCAACAGTTGTCACATAACTGCTATTAAGAAGTTGTTGTCTCAGAATATTGAAGTTACGACGGACGACATTCATCCAGGAACTTGGAGTATAGAGGGGTGCGAGCGTGGAATTTGTATATGGAATGAAGGTTGTCAGAGGAGAAGGATCGGTAAGATCTTGCTCAAGAGCATCTCTATAGAATTCTTCCAAACTATCAAGGATATAATTCTTGATGTTGAAGTCATTATCGGCGTAGAATGTACGACCAGAGACTGCAGTGTAGGGATCAAGAGGACCCTTAACCAACTTAGAACCCCAGATGTAAAGACCACTTGTACCATCTCCAGAATATACCAGAGCGCCAGCGTCATTCTTCACATAAACAATATTTCTCAGAGTGCCAATACCGAAGGAGAAAGTAATTGTCAGGAAACATCTGTACCAACCAGCACCTAGAGGTACGACACCATATGCATCAACCGTTGCACCAGTATCAGCGAAGACGCTACCGAAAGATCCGTCAGCAAGATCAACATCAAATACAACATCTTTGGGACTGTTACCAGGATCAAGGATGATTGCAAATCTTGCCTTATCATAATTATTTGCCTTCAGGAAGCAAGAGAATGTGAACTGCTGATTCTCAAGTCTAGAACCAGTTGAGAAGAAGTCAGACTCACTATCAAAAGAGGTGCCAGTACCATCGAATGTTGTATACGAGGTCAGGTTGTAATCTCTATTGATTGTGTGATATCCATTCTGAGCGGTCGGAACGAGACTCGTAGCAGTTACGGTCGCGTCAGGTGCATTTGTACCAGAGGTATTAGCAGTAACAGTTAAGTCTGCAGAAGTCCAGCTGGTTGTAAATGTTTCGGGATCAGGGAAGATATTATCGAATACGACTGCATTTTGTACAGTAGATTCAATAGTTCTAGCATTGACCAATGTCTGAACATTAGAGATCTCTTCGTAATAATCATACGATGCACTAACACCATTAGTGATAATAGTACCACTGTTATTGCCTTGTGTAAGAGTTTCTCCATCAGCAAATGTAGATCCTGTGATAGGACCGACGACAAGAACATTGGTCTCATTATAATATTCAAGAATTGTTGCCTTACCACCGCCACTAGAAGTGACAGTTTCACCAACTACAAAGACTTCATCGTTTGCATATACAGGATCTGCTTCTAATACAAATCGGGTAACACCCCAGTCATCATAACTTACACCAGAATGGTTGTCCTGATGAATTTTGAAGTGAACGGATGCGCCTCTTGCAGCAGCAGGAAGACCAACTCTCTTTTGCTTGAGAACATCGAAAGAACTATCATCCTGATTAACAAGAATACCAAGAGATGTCCAAGTTGACTTGTTATTTGTGCTGTAAGACAGATACAGGTGCTCATTTGCTTGACCTTCACCAGGTTGCTCACCACCATTGTTATCGTTACCTCTGATGACAGAGAATACAATGGCATCATAATTTGTGGTGTTAATCGCCTGCGTGGTAATGTATCTGGGTTGACCAGAAATGTCAGGACCATATCCAACGAATGTGGATGCTTGCAGGCAGAGTAATGTAGTATCGGGATCTGCGGTTGCAGCAGCAGTAGGTACAGTAAAGTTTGCAGTATATCTCAGGATATCACTAACCATGAATTCAGTCATCTTACCGTTAAACGGACGCTGGAACGGTTGTGTGTAATCACCACCGATGTACCAGTTAAGACCACTAACTACTGGCCAAGAAGTGCTAACTTCAGTGTCTTTCAGAACACCATCCAAATACAGTTTTGTTGTATTTGTGCTTGCCTCATTGGTAATTGCAATGTGATGCCACTGTCCATTGCCATATTGAGAAGTTGCAATTTCCAGAGGAGACTGCTCAATTCCAGAAGCATCAGGAGCAAGAATTACAATTCTGTTCTGATCGCGTCTGATTTCAAGTCCACCAATATCAGCAAGAGTCTCATGTGCATTTACTGCAACCTGAGCATCTGTACGATCAAAGTAGACAAAGAAACTAATTGTGAAGTCACCTGCGGGTGTAGTTGCGTTCTGAGAAAGTTGGAAAGTCGTATCGGTGAAGTAAACAACATCAGCGTTGGTGTTACCACCTTGACCAGGGAAGTCTACAGAGTACGGGAATCCAGCACCAGGAGTAGTGGTACTAATTGCAGGAGCACCATATACGGTGGGTGTAAATACTGCAGCACCGCCAGGATAATCATTTGCGGGTGCCCCAGAACCGCCTGCCCACTTAAGGTGAGTACCGATTGCGAATCCACCGCCAGAACCGCCGCCAGTTCCACTGAAGGCGATATCAACACTCTGTCTATCATTGAAATCGAAATATGTGGCGTCAGATGCCTGAACAACAATATCACCAACAACACTTCTAGTAATCTCAATATCGCGTGCAGAAGATGCAACAGATGTGTCAGTTGTCACCATATCATGAATGGTGTCATCTAACAGACCAGCAATGAAGTCATCATATGTCCATGCACCTGCTCCCCACTGACCAGTAACTCTAGCTTCAAGTTCTGTAGCAAAGTAGTTCTCATTGAATAAGAGCATTCTACCAGCAGATCTTGCCTTAGTTCCACCAGGAGTGAGACTATCAATAACAAGATCCATCAGAGAATCAAATGCCTGAATTACATCTGCACACTCGTTGTCATCATATGTGGTATCACCAGAAGAATCTGTAATAGTTGTGTCAGTATAAGGAATCTCGAAAGTATAGACCGCTCTATATTGATCACCAGTAGGACCGCCACCACGATCAAGCAGAAGGTTGTTGATTGCTTTCTTACCAAGCATTCTAACTTTCTGGAAGGCATAGATGGTAGGAAGAATTTGATCTTCTACCTGAGTGATGCCACGACCAGGAGTCAAATATAGTTTGATCGCTTCAACTGTATTGCTATTACCACCTGTTAACAAGTCAGCAATAACACTGTTAAGAAGATCTTTGATGTCATCCATGCAGTTGTTTCTGCCATCTGTCTGACCACCAGGATACTGGAAAGCGCGATAAGATGTAGGTCCAAGGAGGTATGTGAAGTCTGCATCAGTGATGAGAGTTGCCTCATCTGCAATAAAGTTCTTGTTAAAGTGCAGAAGATCAGCAGCGTCACGATATCTGTCACCAGAAGGTGCAAGGATGCTATTCGCTAGATCAATCAAACTATCAATTGCAGTTTGAACATTAGCGCAGTTACCAGGATCTTGAGTGATACCCCAATCTCCGATGATAATAGAATCTGTATTGTCAGTTGTCAGATCACCCGTGATTGCTTGCTTAGCGTAGAAACCAAGACGCTCATGTGCGTATGCAGACTGCAGAAGTTGGAGTCTTACATGCAAGATAACATCATTTTGACCAAGGTATGTCTTGACACCTTCGACAAGGTTGAAGTTGCCACCAAACTCAATGTCGCTAGCAATGGCATCAAGAATAAGTCCGAGGTCAGTCTTACATCTCAGAGTACCTGCAGTGCTTGCACCACCTTCATTTCTAGGCATAGACTGGGTAAGACCAGGATATCTTTCCAGCATGTCAAATGCGGTTTTATCGACGATTGCCTTTCTATTCAGACGAATCAGATTGGCAGCATCTTGGAATCTATATTGTGAAGATGTATTGATCAAGTTAGCATACATCACATCACCTGCAACCGTGACATCAGTCAGGTCAACAGGAACTTCCAGATATGAATCAACATATGCACCCAACCACTCATAGACAGGTGTTACTTTCGTAATAGTGGCAAGATGATCAACAGGAGAAGCAAGGTTTGCATTGGAAAGGGTATCCTTCACAATGTCCATCAGGTTACCGATAGTTGTTTGAACATCAGCACAATCAGCAGAAGTGTAATCCAGGACATCAATTGCATTAGTTGCAGCAGAGACGAATGTGTGTGGATATTGCTGATTGGTGGGAGATGCACCAACATTTACCGTAAATGTATTGGTATCGAATGCAGTAACACGAAGAACTCTTCTGTATGCGGGATCAGTATCACGAGGATAAGAAACTTCCAGATTATTTCCATCATCAGTACATGTAAATGTTAATGATTCAAAATCAATACTGATGCGACTAGAAGTGGTCAAACCGTGACCAGCAGAAGTCAATACTAAATCTCCAGTAGCAGGATCATAAGTTGCTGTAGAAGGAGTCAACTGAGTCAAACTTCCATAGTTATTGGAATCATAGATTGTGGTATCAGTAAACTGAGTAAATCCATGGTCACCACTAATAGTAATCAGTTCATTGTTGATGATATCGTTGCAGAACTCAACATGTCTGTCAAGAATCCAAAGAGTCTGATCAATCTCAGTTTCAACATGGTTGAGACCAACAGGATTAGACTCTCTGTCAACATACAGAGCAGAAGCATCCCAAATATGGTTGTTAGAACCACTTCTCAGGTCATTAATAAGTGCCTGAGTGAGATCCTTAACATCGTCCTCACAATTAACCTTTTGATCTGCAACAACACTATTTTCAACAGCAGATACAAATCTATGGATATAGGTGCCACCAGTGATCACAGCATTAGGCGCTGCAGATACAAATGTATGGGCGTACTGATTATCAGCAGCAGAAGCACCAACATTTACAGTTACAGTGCCAGTTTGCTTGATAAGAGCGTTAGCAGTAGCAGAAACAAAGGTATGTGTGTACTGAGATGCTGGCGGAGACTGACCGACATCAATAGTAAAGGTATTAGCATCAACAACAGTAACAGGAACCCAAAGACCAGAGATAGGATCGCTGATTCTAGGATAAGTCTTCTGAGCAGTGTTGCCATCATCAGAACATGTGAATGTCAGAGAATCTGTTGCAATCTGAACCATGTTTCCAGTGGACAAACCATGTGTAGCAGAAGTGATCGTAAGGATACCTGTGCTAGCAACATATCCAGCGTTAGTAATATTAGCAGTGCTAGTACCAACAGCGGTTACTTCAATCGTCTTATTGTAAGCAGGATCAGGTTGACCATCACCAGCAGTAGAACGAGGATATGAATGGTTTGATCCATCATTATCTTGATCACAAGTGAATGTGAAGGACTCATTAGCAAGTCTCAGTTTTGTTCCAACATTGATGTTATGGTTTGCAATGGTCATTACAAACTCACCATCAGCAGGGTTATAAGTTGCGTTGGTTGGAGTGTAGTAAATGAATGGAGAAGTTCCTACATTAACAGTGATACTGGTAGTTGTAGAGTTAATAATCGGAAGAGCATTATCTTTCGTAGCAGGATCAGTCAAACGAGGATATGTAACCTCAGTTTGGAAGTTGTCGCTAGAGCAAGTAAAGGTAAATGCGTCTCTATTGATCTTAATCCGATCTTTTTCAACTGTGATGCAGTTGTCAAGTGCAGAAACAAATGTATGAGCATATTGATCACTTGGACCAGAAGCACCAACATTAACTTCAAATGTATCTGTAGTTGCATTAGAAACAATCAACCATCTTCCAGCAGCAGGATCTGTAGAACGAGGATATGAATGATCAGTAGCATTACTATTCTGAGTGCAATTAAATGTCAGACCACCAACTTTGATGTTGACTCTCTTACCGTTAGTAACTCCATGACCTCTCTTGGTGATTTGAATGACACCTGTTGCAGGATCATATGTTGCACTAGCAGGAGTAAACTGACCACCATTTACCAGGTTGTTCTGAGTGACACCCATAGTCAGGAGACCTGTCAGAGGATCATAAGTTCCACTTGTAGGACTAAATCTTTGACCAGGAATAACCAGTTCAGGATATCTCTGCCTCATCAGATGAACTGCTTCAGAAGCAATCAGATCCTTGTTATTTTCAAGAAGTCTGGCAGCATCAGCATACCGATGAGTTTTGCCAACATATCCAGCAGGTGCTGCAGTATAGGTTCTTTGGGTTGTACGAATTGCATCGTTACCAAAGTCATCATGTCTTGTCCATGTAGCGGTTCCAGACCAATCATCGGTATAGGTATCACCATTAGCACCATCAAAGTGGATCAGCAGAACTGTATCAGCATCCCCTTGGAATACACCTGTGGGAGCGGTGAACGCTGCAGTATACCTAGAATTAGTAGAAACTCTGAACTCATCAAGATATCCAGCAAAGCAGTTAGAACCAGCATAATCACCACCAATTCTAATCGGTTTTGTAGTACCATAGTTACTACCATCAGAATATGTGCTACCATCTTGAGCACCATTGATGAACAATCTTGTGCTGCTACCATTTCTAGTAAGAGCAACATGATACCAAGTTCCAGCAACTAAGTTTTGTGTACCAGCAATGACGATGCTTCCATTGTTGAAATACTTGACATTTGCACCATCAAGGTACAGATAAGGTGCCAATTCACTAGCAGCAGATCTGAAGTCAAAGATTGTCTTTGATCCAGCAATTACATGATTGGGTTTGATCCAGCACTCAATAGTGAAGTTACCAGAACCGAAACCAAACTCAGTAGAAGTCGGAACGCTCAGGAACTCATCTCTAGGAATAGCACCAACATTAACAGTGATTGTGGTATCAGTAAATGCAGTAATAGCAAGGTTGTTATTATATGCAGGATCAGTTGTACGAGGATATGTGTAAGGATTGGTATTATTGTCAGACTCACATCTGAATGTAAGAGCATTCTCAGCAATCAGAATAGTATTTGTAGTGTCAAGGGTATGTGTTCCAATCTCAATGACCATGACACCTGTCAGAGGATCATAAGTCGTTCCTGTAGCGGCAGTAAACAATGCAGAGTTATCTGCCGTAATACCTTCGGTAACACCACTTACAAATGTGTGAGGAGATGTGCCTTTAGATAGTGCTAAAGCGGAAAGACCAAACTTCTTATTGTAGGTGTTTAATTCAGCACCTGCATTGAAAGTAAACTCATGATAATCTTGACCCGTAGACTTGGATCTACCAACTCTACCGAGATAGACAGTCTTTCTTGCTTGGTTATATGCAACAACTTCTGCTTTGGAGTTTGTATTTCTGATAACTTGACCAGGAGAGAAGAATCCTTTTCCAAGAGTATTGGTATGAGTCAGCTTTCTGACGATTGCAGATTCATCAGAGATAAAGTCTCCAATAGGATTGTTAACTTCAATCTTCTTATTTCTAATCATTTCACCTTCTTGGAAGGTGCCATTGACATTAACAACATCAATTACAATGTTATTAACCAGTTCATTTGCAGGGAAATTAGAGTCAAATGCTGTTTCATTATCTTCAAAGTCAACAATACTAATTTGAGAAGCAGCAATGTCATCAAGAACAATATTCTGATAGTTAACAGATTGAATTCTGTTAAACAAAAGACCGAAGAAAGATGAACCTTCGGAAATATTAACCTGAGAAATAAATTGATCGGTAGCAGGATCTTGATATGCACTAGTAGCAGTTACTCGTGCGACAACACCAGAACCAGCAGCAATGATAATATCATTGAGAGCAATATCAAACAGACCAGGGGTAGACTGATATGTACCAGCAGTCTTGCTAAGAATCAATTCGTTAGTGATAGTAATCTCTGTACTGTACAGAGGTGCGCTTTGTAAGTGAGCAATTGCAGTCGTTCCAAGTTGTCCTCTAATTACATCTAGAACAACAACACCGTCATCAGTTCCAGCCTGAACATCAGTAATTGTCATAATCTCAGCAGAGATCTGGATGTTATCATTAACCGCAAAGTTAGCGATATCACCAAGAATTTCAAATTGTGCAGTAGATGTACCGATACCGAATCTCAGAGTAGCAAGAGCATTTTCTGTACCAGCTTCAAGGTTAATTTGTTCAACCTTAGCAGTAGCACCATCAAAGTTAGTAACTTGTTCGTTAAACAGGAAGAGACCATCATTAACTACAGCAGTTTCTGTGTCAAGATTACCACTAAAACCTGTAGTATTACCAGTAATAAGTTCTCCTGCTTGGAAGGTTCCTTCAGTCATGAATCCCCTAACCGTGTTACCAGTAACACTAGTAACAGTCATTCTTGCTTGAGATGCAGTACCGACGAAAACATTACCAGTATTCGGGAAGATACCACTTTGATTAGTAAATGTAAAGTCAGTTTGAGGAATCTGCTCAATAGTGATTTCTGCATACTTGACGCTTGCAGGAGGTGCAGGAGGTTCTGCAAAGACAATTGAGTCACCTTCAATCTTAAATGCAACTTCGGGTGTCTGTACAACACCGTTCATAACAATCATCAACTGATTTGCAGCAGCAACTACAGTTTCACCATTGACAGAAAGTGGGAATGCGATTCTAACACCATCAAACAGGTTAGAAATATTATCAAGACGCTGCACAACAGAGGTCAAAATGTTCTCGGAAGAGGTCAGTCTCTTCTGACGGAACAGAACTTCAGTATTATTAAACTCTTGATAAATCGGTTCAACCAGAGCAAAACTCTGGATATTCGGGACAACTGCTTCTTGTGCGAGTTGGACCGACTTAGTTAATTCAAAAGAAGTTTCCTTGTTAGGAATAGTTGCATAATCATCCAGATTAAGTTCACCGAATACCTTAAATCCAGCAGGGTGGACATTCCTAATCAGGATATCTTTCCACTCGCTAACAGAAACCGAAGACTTAACAGCATATGAGAAGTCCTGATAGAAATAGGAGTCTTGGATCTTCTGAATAATTTCGGAAGGTTTGCCAACATCGTCGATGAATTGACCTGTAGTTTTGGTAATAGAACCAATTTCAAGAACACCTTTAGCAACCTTGAGATCACTGATAAGACCAGAAGACTTAGAAATGATACCAGTGATTCTTTCGCCTTCTACGAATTCACCATCATAGTCAACAATCTTAAGAACTCTAGGACCAACCTGCCAACCATTGTTGGTAGAAACATAACCTGTTGCTGTAGCGGTTTCAATAGAAAGACCTTGATAGATAAGTTCACCCTCAAGGAAGGTTGATGTAATAACATTTGCCTCAGCAGCACCACCGAAAGATTCGGTTAATACCTGTTGGCGACCAGTACCAGCGTTGACGAAGGTAAGTGCATCGCCAAGTTCTGCGTTTGCAGCAGTAATTGCCAATCTTAACTGATCATCATCCAGAGACTGTGCAGAACCAGCAATAGCGTAATATGTTGTATTGCCATTCAATCTACCAATAGCACCAGAAGAAAGCGGGAACTCAGCACCATCACCAGTATCAGTTACATTCAGAGTAACCTCAGCACCGTTCAGAATGCCATGTGGGAAAGCAAACTGGAGCAGACCCAAATCAAGGTTAACAACATAGTTAAACGAAGACTTCAGAGAAACTGTAGGTGTAGAGGAATAACCCGCACCAGGATCTTTAACGATGATTTGATCCAATCTACCATTAGAAATAGTAGATTCGGCAGTTGCTCCAGATCCACCACCGCCAGAAATGATTACCGCAGGTGCCTGAGAATAACCAGAACCAGGATTTGTAACAGTAATACTATCCAGGATGCTGGTAGATGTTAACTGGCAGTTCAGTGGGAATGTGATTTCAGGACGCAGCGTGTAGTCATGGGGATAATCATAACCAAAGTTGTTGTTCTTAAGTTTCTTAATTTTACCAACTTCAGTACCTTTTGTGAATACAGAAGCACCTGTACCGAAGGGAGGAATAACAACCTCAAGATCTGCACCAGAACCAGACAAGCTGGGTCCAAGAATACCATTGATACCAGCAATATCGATCGTTGCTGTGGTATATCCCTTACCAGGAGAAGATACGATAGCAGAAGTAATCTGTCCAGGAATGGTAGTTCCTTCAGCATCTTGAGTATCTTCAACAGTAATGTTGACTAAACCACCTTCACCATCACCTTGAATCGGGACATTGTTGTATTGACCAGGTGCATATTCAGTACCAGGCTCATTAATCTGAACTCTTTCAATCTTTCTGTTAGATTGGATACCAGAGATAACAGGCAATCTAGTGTAGAATCCACCCTTATTAACAATACGAACATCTGCAATAGAACCAACTGCTTTCTCAGAACTTGTGGAATAGTTAACATTCTGAACATCTGCAGCACCTTCAGGTTCATTTACGAGAGGGAATCTAAATGTGTCTGCACCTCTAGTAATGGTTTCACCAGAAGTTCCAGTAAGAGTAAAGGTTCCTTCATACGGAGAAGCAACAACATCAAGATACGAACCAGCAATCACAGGAGAATCTGCACCTGTTCTAGAAGGATCGAAGTAGTAAGAGATATTTGTAACGATATCTTTATCAACCTTGAGTTTAACAGAAGGTGTTTGAGCACTACCTCCAGTAACACCAGGAGTACCAATACGCTCAATAGAGTTGAAAGAATACTCCAGTTTGTTCAAACTATCTTTGGAGAATGACAAGTTGCCACCAACCAAAGACGAATGACTGAGATCAAAGATATACTGGTGACCATAATACATCTTCAGCGTTGGAGACTTAACAAAAATGTCTACATCCGCACCTGTAGTTGCAGGTGTTGTTACTGCAGGAGTACCAGTTGTGTTGATTCTATAAGTGAATTCCTTAACACTAATGACTTGTTCAACAGGGAAAGCACCATTATATTCATCATAAACAGTTCCATCAACCTCAGGAGTTGGATTACCATCAACATAGATGATTTCTCCATCAGAAAGATAGTGGCTTCTGCTACTAATTACATAAACAAGATCGCTATTTGTTACAGCAGTTGCCTGGAGAATCTTATTGAGGTTTGTAATAAGAGTGATCTTAAGAACGCCTGTCAGACCTTGGATGTTAATAGTATTATAATCCGAGTTATATGTTACTGTAGCATCATTCAGATTAACTACAGATCCAACAATATAAGGAGATCCGCCAGATGCTTCATCAATTCTTACCGTATAATCATTCTCATTTCCAGAATAAGGTTTGAAGTATGAATATTCGTGGAGATTATTGGTGCCACCTACAATTGGAGGAGCATCAAAATCAGACATATCAATGTCAAATGTACCAGGAGTTGTGTTTACAATACCTGCAAATGTGTATCCTTCAATTTCGTTAACATCATTAACAACTGGACCTCTGATACCAAATGTTGTCTGCTCATCAAATCTTTCTGTAGCAAGATGACCAGTATTTAAATCATTACTCCAAGAGTTATTATTGATTGCAAGATAAACATATCTGTTTGTAGTATCAACATCAATAATGTAACCACTGTTGACAAACTGAGATCCGTTCATCAACTTGAGTTTAGAGTTAACAGTGAAGTTAAACGGCTGGTTAATTGTCAATCTTTGGACATTATCAATCTTTGTTGTATCAGTAACTTTGAAGAAATAACGATCTTTTACAACAGCGGTAGCTTGAACCTTCTGGGAACCAGGAGAAGGAACAGTTGCAGTTCTAGATCCCCAAATATCCTGTGTAATTGCAACAGTCTCGGTATTTTGAGACATTGTGCTGTTGACATCATTGAAGTCAAGAGACTGGAATCCATCTCCACCTAAACCATAACCAACATTAGAAATGGTAAGAGCAGTTCCAGAAGGAGGATTGGCAAACTTATTGCTACGCAGAGAGATCTTAGTATTAGTTAATTTGGCACTAGGAACAGTTACAGTAAGTCCCCTATCCATCTTGAGACCAATACCATCATAAGGAATATAGTCATATCTGGTTGTTGCTGCAGTAAACCAAGCATCATCAACCCAATCAAAGGCAAATCCAAATGCACCTGTAGTAGGAAGAACGGTAAAATCATTAGGAACGGTAGGAGTTACCATTCTATTCTTCAAAGTAAGGCAATCAACATAGAATTGACCCTGATAACCAGAAACAAAATCTGTAGGATTAGTGCCCCAACCAACTTGGTTGCCAATATACAGATCTTTATTGCCAAGAGCAGTATCAGTTACATTACCAGTTAATACTTCAATACCATTAACAAATGCTTTGAAGAGGGTGCCCTGCTTAGTAAGACTGATTACCTGCCAGGTATTATCAGCATACATTGTGGTAAGAGTAGAACTCAGACCAGAACCAGCTGCATCGAGTTGAGTTGAGTTGTTACTGATAACCATTTGCAGTTTACCAGTGTTACCAGTGTCATAACCCAACCAAAGACCACCTGTTGCGTCCTGAGCACCACCAATACCAACCAGGGTCTGTACACCCTGAGATAAAGTTTGAGAGTTAGCAGCTTCTTTGTATACAAAGAATTGCAATGTCCAGTCACCATTTAGTGTATCTGCAAGAGATGCAGCAGGAACTTTCAGGTAAGAATTAGACCAAGTGGACTGAGCACCAGTTTCATATCCATAAAGTTTGAGGGTTCCGTCTGCAAATTCATGACCACCACTAGCACCAACAACTTCTACAGTATGGTGAGCGGTCAAATCAGTTGCATCAGAGTCAAACTTACAAATCAGTTCATTTCTGTTCCAGTTAGACTGACCAAAGAAGTATGTGTCACCAGAAACATCAGTAAAGATCGTTTCCATAGTGAAACCTTCGATCTTAGTTGTTGTCGAAGATTGTGCATTTGGTTCAGAATGGATTGTAGAATTGTGAACTCCATCGCCATTGTACTTGATCTTGATTGCTTGTAAAGACTTTCTTCCGTTGGAATCTGTCTTATTAAGACCAATATTGAGATCACCAAAGATGTCAATAGCAGATCTATTGAGAAGATCAACTGAAATACCAGTTTCACCAGGTGCAGCAAGATATCTGTTATTCCATACAGTATTGCCGTTAATATCAAACTTACCTACCCAGAAACTATCTTTGGTGGTATGATTTGCCTTTGCTCTCAGAGTACAAGGAATATAGAACTCATTAAACTCATCAACAGAAAGTGAGGAGTTTAAGAACGAATATGTCGTGTTTGAAATTTCTTTGATCCAATTTACAGTAAGAGTAGAAATTCCAGGTGTTACCTTACCAAAACCAGCATTGATATTATTAGAAGTCTTAGAATCAGAAATCTCTAAACTAAAGTAAATATCACCATTTACAATCTGGATATCTGTAACTTTCTCGGATGATGTATCAGATGCCAACTTACGCTTGGCAACAAAGAAACCAGATGTATCAATGACTGCCAGGAAAGCATCCCAAGGAGCACCAGAGTTTGTATCTGTAAATCCACCAAATACAAAGCGAGAATCGGTAAGTTTCTTGAATGCTGTAACATTATCAGATCTAGTAGAACCAGAAATACCAGCATATGCTTTCTGGAAGTCCAGAGTTGCATCAAGACCATTTACATTTTGAACATACTTTGCCAGAATGATATCTGGATTGTATGCTTCAAGTACAGTAATATTCGGTTTGTTGATACCAAGAACCCAAATATCATTACCATCTACAATAATTCTTTGGAATTCTGTATATGTTCCACTTGCAGGAACAAGAGTTTCTAAAGTTTTCTGCCACTCAAGAACACCTGTTGCGGAAATCTTCGCAAGGAAACCAACTTTATTTCCAATATCATCTTCAGTAGAACCACAGATATATGCTTCTTTATTTTCAGTTACTTGAATATCAATAATATTTGCCCAATCATTGTTATCCAAAATCAGATTATAATAATCTGATTTTTTGAAGACCTGAGGATGAGAAAGAATAACACGAGGATTCTGGGTATATCCAGAACCAGAGTTGAGGATGTTGAAGGACTTAATAGCACCAACAGCATCAACAACAGATTCGACTCTACCGTCTACACCATCACCATCAATAGTGATTGTGGGAGGGATATCGGTATTGTATCCACTACCATTTTGGGTGACAACAATTTCTTCAATACCCTTATATTGACGAACAATGAAAGTTTTGTTCGTGTTATCCATCACAGGAGTGTAATCGACAAAAATCTGGTCACCAGCAACAATGTTGTGGGGATCCTGAGTTTGTAATACACCAAAGTTTGTTCCTTCTACGGTTTCGTAGTTATAAGAAACGACTTTTTCACCTTTGATTTTAGAAATACGAGCGGAAGCACCCGTTCCATCGGTGTCAGTGTTGTCAAAGACCAATCTATCATTGACCTGATAGTTTGTTCCAGCATTTTCAATAGTAAATCCAGTTACAGATGCATCTTCAAATTTACTGATCGTTTCAACTTCAATATCAACTTTAGAGTCAAACTTAACTTTAGGGAAGTAATCAAAGAGTTGCAGAGGAGATTCTTCCAACATTTCGTCAGGATCGTCAGTTTCTGCTTGACTGATAAATCCGTCTCTGTTCTCATCTTCAATTTCAAACAGTAAAATATCACCGCCTTCCGTGGTCAGACTGTTTGTAGACGCATTGGGAACACGCTCAACATCAATATCAACATTTTCATACGGATCGCGATAACGAACAACACCTTCAGGGATGTTCTGTTGGACTGCCTGATCGACGAGATTCCACTTATCTACAACAGAATTATACTGGGGACCAAGAATATACGGGAATACGGGATTACCGTCTTCTGTAGCGTCAATAGTTACGAAGTAACAATATCTACCATTAGAATATTCTGGGGTTTTACAGAATCTACCGTTATATTGATCAAGATCACCAGAACCGAACACATATTCATAGTCTTCAACAAAGTTACCAGCGGGTTCGTCATTGAGAGAAGGACCTGCTGTTCTAACAGGATATGGATTGGTGACATCATTATAAACCAGTTCACTCTTCAGGGAGTAAGAACTACCCATTCTCTTGATAGAAGATGACTGATTAGTGGGGTCAGAATAACCATAAGGACCATAGATTGGGTTTCCATCAAATGCCCAACCAATAATCGGAGAGTGCTCTAACTGCTCTTCCTGTTCTTTGATCTGCCCCAAAGAGTTTTGGAACAAGCTATCACCAAGAATATACCTCAAACGCTGAGGATTAGACAGGTGTGCATACTCACCACCATACTGGACATTATAACCTTCAAAGATAGCACCTTTTGCCGAATCTAAAGCTGTGGTTTCCTGCAGGTTGTAGTTCCACTGGAAGACTTCAGCTTCAAATTGAGCATCACTACCAACCGATGTCAGACCAATAGAAGTTGTTCCTTGCTGATATCCAATACCTCTGTTGATAATTTCAACACCAGTAACTCTACCAGCATTCTCACCATCAGTATCAATAGTTGCTTTTGCGATAGCACCGAAACCATCACCCTGAATGGTGACCTCAGGAGCAGTAGTATACCCACTACCTGCGGAAATAATAGCAACAGAGATGATTCTACCATCATTAACAATAGCTTGTGCTACGGCACCTTTACCAGAACTCAGAACAACATCAGGTTTCTTGGTATAAGAAGCACCGCCATTGGTGATATTAACCTCTTTAATAGGACCACGAACATATGCAGTTGCAGTAGCACCCGTGCCACCACCACCAACAATGGTGATAGACGGTTGAGAAGTGTATCCAGATCCGCCTTCATTAACAAGAATTCTAGAAACTCTACCCTTTGTGATGATAGCAGTTGCAGAAGCACCAGAACCACCGCCACCAACGATAGAAACAAGAGGTGAAGATGTATACCCAGATCCGCTTTCATTGACCTCAATTTCATACATTGATCCATCAACTACAACATCTGCGGTAGCACCACCACCAAATCCACCAGAAATGGTAATAACTGGCGGACTTGCAGCATCATAATCCTTACCAGGATTCAAAATGTTGATATTAGTTACCGCACCAAAGGTAGACTTGAGTTCTGACTTGTAAGACCAAACGGAAACACCGTTAACCCAAGTACCAATAGGTCCAGGTACAATATCAGTCTTTGTTGAAATTGTAAGGGGATTTCTGTTGAAACGATTTAATTTTCTCTGGTTACCTGGTAAGAGAGCAGATCCAATGAAAGGACCAATCTCATAGTTAGGAATACCAGTAGAAGCGATATAAACATAGTTATCGTTAAAGAACGAGTTTTGGACATTAGTTGTGTAAGGTCCAATAGCGTTCTGAATTGCTTGTGTGATTGACTTGCCTTTGTTGAGGTCAACAGAGATCAAAATGTTACCTTGGGGTACAACCGATGCTGGTTGTGGTAACTGATACTGGAACACCGTCTGAGAGTCCCTAGAAGTGACCAGGAAGGTGCCGTTATACAAAATAGGGTTAGCACCATAGACAGTCACCTGATCGCCCACCAGAAGACCGTGTGGAGCAGAGCAGGTAACGGTTGCAGATTGGTTATTAACACCACCAAATGTTACCGAAGCAACTTCAACCAGTTTTTTAACATTGTACAACCAAGTGGTAAGTTGAGGAATTGTAGAAGTACCACCCAACTTAGACACACTGAGTTTATCACCTGGCAGATAATATGAACCAGTATCAGTCAATGTGGTTTGTTGTGCATCAACAATACCAACAATATTCATAACAACTTCTTGAGGAGTATCCTTGTTCAGAAATACTCTAAAGTTAGAAGACACTTCTGTTGCAGAATCCCAGTCTTCAACAACACTGTTTACGGAACGAGTACACTCAATAAACTGGTTAAGAGACTTTTCTTTGTATTCTACGACCTCACTACCGCCAATAATGAACTGACCGTTTCTTTCTGGCCAACCAATGGTAGAGTCAACTGTAATAATACTATCTGTTGCGTTCAATGGTTCCGCAAGTCTAGTCTTATAAGGTACAGTAAATCTACCACTAATGGTCTCTTCAGAGAGAACCAATTCAAAAATTTCCGTTTCGGATGTCTTAATTGAGATATAGTTTTCTACAAGTGCGCTTGCATCTTGTACATTAGGGTCAGCAATGTCTGCTTCCTGCACCAAAAGCGAGTCTTTAATGTTTGCGGGATCGCCAGAAACCAAAGTAGCACGCAAAATGGTATCAATGGACCATGTTGCAGAGGAAGGTTTGATGATCTGGTCCTTCGGATAGGTGATATTTACGGATTCACCGTACAGAAGTTTGAACAAATACGCAATACTGAAGGTTGTGCCCTTACTAGTATAGAAGTCTTTGATCGTTTTAATTGCAGTACGAACATCGATCTTCTTATAGTCCAGCTCAGGAACATCTGGAAGGAACTGTTCTGTGTACTTATCAAGGACTCTCTTGATAAATGCTGCGTCAAGACACTTAACAACAGCACCATTTTCCGCAGATTGGGGAGTTGTATCGTTATGGAACTCCGCATTTCCGATAGAATCATACCCAGTGATGCCAGATACACCTCTGGCACAACCAATAAACGCGGACTTAGAGTATCCAGAACCAGGTTTATTGACATTAAAACCAGTTACCTCGTTCTGACCAACCTCAACAGACGCTCTTGCCTGGGGAGGTGCCTGAATAACGATGTTTGGAGGGAAGTCTGCACTATATCCACTACCAAAATTAGTGATGTTAATATCAGTAATTCTGCCATTAAAGACAGATGCAGCAGCAGTTGCACCTGTTCCACCACCAGAAGTTCTAGGATCAACAACATATACAGAAGGAATCTCTTCGTAACCAACACCACCGTCGAGAAGTTCAATATTTGTTACACGACCAGTACCATCAACGAATGTTTGTAAAACTTGTGCTCCAACAGGATCAATTACTGCAATTCTAGGAGGATTCTCATAACCCTGACCAGGGTTCATGATAGTAATAGATGCCAGTTCACCCTCAGGAGACAAAACTGCTAATAAAGATGCTTTGATTCCGTTTGCACCAGTCGGTTCATCAACATAAATGACTGGAGGAGTAGTATATCCAAACCCATTATCAGTGATTTCTATAGGACCAACAAGAGATCCATTAAGGATTTGGGGAGTTGCAATTTTTGCACCACCAGGTTGCTTGAAAGTAACTCTAGGAGTAAAAGTATATCCACTACCAGAATTCTCTAATGTAAGAGCAGTAACGCTACCATTAGTAACAGTTGCTTTGATACTAGCAATCTGAGAATCAGTTCTAGTTGGATTCTCAATGATTACAGTAGGGGGGTTAGTGTCGCTGTAACCCGATCCACCGTCAATTAGGGTGATATTCTTCACACCATTGACAAGGGCGCTTGCAGAGGCACCTAGACCCTCATCAGAGTTAATAGAGATCTTGGGTGGATACTCAAATCTATATCCAGAACCAGTTTCTGCAGATGAAATAGAAGTAAGTTCACCAGAATCATTAATTTTAGCGTAACCAACAGCACCATCACCGAAAGAAGGAATGGGCGCTTCAATTGAATAAAGAGTTAACTGTCTACCAATGATTGGGGCAGTTTGGAAGATAAACTTATCCTTATCAACATAATAATCTACTTTCGGAGTAAGCAATACACCATCATAAATGGCAATTACATACTCATCAGCAATAGGTTCGTAAGAAACACCAGTTTTAGTCAGACTAAAAGTATCTTTTTGCTCACCAAACGCACTAGAAATATTGTCAACCAGAACAATCGGGTTCTCAATAAAACCATTAAGGTATGTGATGTAGGTCGTGCTAACATCATCTTCCGCTTGCCTTGCTCTAGGAGCAGTCTCAAAGACAATATTCGTACCTTGAATTGTGTAGTCAATAACAGGAACCAGAACTTCACCATACAATCTGACGATCAGATGCTGTGGAGAAGGAGGACCAATAGGACTTTCTTGTGAAATCAGAGGAAAACTTCTTGTCGTTCCGTCAAAACTATCGACAATAGAAGCGAGTGTTGTCCACTTTAACTTTACCTGCTCATATGAAATGCCAGGACTAAATGCAATATTGGGTGAACGAGTAAGACTCTCGTAGTAAATTACCTCATCACCAATCAAAATAGACCCGTTTTTCTCCAAAAACTGGTCAACAGACTCTACAACGATCTCCGTAGATGTAGAATCGATCGGTTCGATCAATTTAGTCGCACCATCAAGAATGTCAACATTCAGACGATCAATATCTAGATACGAAAGAAAATTATTGACAATATTTTGACCCAGACCAGTCTTTTCCTGAGATTTATAATAATACTCTAGGAATTTGGCGAATATTGGATATTCTGACTGGACAAACTCTGGTGTTTGAGATAATAAAGACTGGGAGACCTTATTAATGTTCATCTACTTTGACGGAAAAGAGTTTATGTGTTTAACGAACCACCATTTGTTACGGAATTCACTGATACAACTGTAGGAGTTTGATCAAAGATCGTTGGTGTCAAACTATTTAGAGGGATTGATGAAGGTGGTGTAGTGCCAATTGGTTGAACCGAAACTTCAGGAGAAATGATGTTCAGAACAGTTCCAGGTGTAGCAGACGGAATAGTACCAGAGTTTGCTGGAATAATCTGTACAGGAATCTGCAAATTGTTCGGAAGTGCGCCAGGATCGGATACTGAACCGACACCAGTGATACTATTACTAATAGCAACACCAGAAGAAGGAATATTAGATCCTGTTCCGATAATATTTACTGGTCCAAACAAGATATTACCATTATCATAGTTGACTGTACCAGCAGTCAGATTGGTATAAATGCGTCTAGTACCCGTGTTATAGAACATTCTGAGGTTTCCAAACCCATCATCATCAAATTGCTGGTCAACACCAGGTCTATCTGCGGTTCTGAAAGTTCCAGAGAGCAAAATAGGTTCTTTTGTTGCACCTGCAGACACAACCATACTGGGTGCAGAGTTGTAAAGCGGAGCACCTGTTGTAATTAAGTAACTATTTGTCTGATTTGTTACGGGTTTGATGTATCTGAGGACAGTTGTCTGCAGGTTTACATCGGTAATACACTTACTGGCAAGAGAAATTGCCTTTTCAAACGCTTGTGCTCTAAATGTAGAGTTGAAATTGTTGATTGCGGTCTGGGTTGCCCACTCTCTAACTGCATTTTGCACTTCACTCTTAATAGTAGAGGTGTCAGAACCGCATCCAGTATCGTATTGTACGAAAATTTTGTTGTAAATGTACAACTGTTCGGGGTCAACGATCACAGGATCGATAGATGCCATCGCATATTTGCGTAAATTAGCAGAAATTTGCTTTTTAGTCGCATCATTGAGCAATGAACCCGTTCTGGTCTTCACTGCAATGTAAACTTTACCGTAAACGGGCGGATTTAACGAGTCTCCACCGTATGCAACCACCGCTTCGGCGTTATCATACACTTTTTTAGTCAAAACAGCGTAATCTTGTGCTGTAACTGCTCGATATTGTGCAGAATAGTACCTCGGAGCGTTATATTTGATCTCTTCTACTGTTTCTGCGTCAGATCCACCTAAAGATGCAGTAACGGTAGATACGGAAATTACATTAGCAGGATAGATGATAGCGGAACTATCAGTAATCTGACTAATCCACTTGAAAGTTTTAATGTCGTTAGACTCAGCTGCATCAGAAATAAGGTACTCGAAAGTGATAACTTCACCGTCTTTCAGTGCTCTACCAATACTATCATCACCAAAACGGACCTCGAAGCGTTGATCTTCACCTTCATTTAAGAAATATACACGAGATGTAGAAGAAACATCAGTTACATTCTCTGCCAGGTTGTAAACATCACTGGTTGTAGACGCTTCGTTGGGTCTTACAGTAACTCTAAGAGTAGAAATATCAGCATCAGGTGTTGGAATTTGGTATACCTGAGTTACGAATGTATTAACAACATACGAGAAAGTGATCAAAGTTCCCTCTTTGATCATCAAATTCTCAAAATTTGCCATTCCAGTGGTCGGACTTACCTCTACAGTAGAGTCAGACAACAGATTCCATACTTTATTACCACCACTTGCTACAGGACCTCTCCTGATCGTTGCTGTACTAGGATAAGAACCATTGGTGATAGAGGTTTGCAGAGAGACATTTACAGTCGCTGCAGAGGCAACCTTGGAATGAGGAACATAATTTAACAGTTTTGCAATGTTGACGATGTTGTCTCTTACCGTTGCAGACGGCAAAAACGCCTCATTCATCGCCATATTGGCGTTAAATGCGGTGTAATAGGTGTTATAAGAGACTAGATCAATCAAATAAGAAAGAGTTGATCCTTCAAAGTCATAATCAGTAAATTCATCCCTCGTTCTCAAATATGAAACGATAGATGCCTTAATATCTCTAAAATCTAGTGCTGTTAAATTATTGGGTTGCATTAGCTTGGTCTCTCTAGGACAAATGTAACAGATTCTACTAAGGGAGATCCAATAATAGTAAAGGTTAAACCAACATAATATGCATTTTCATTGAACATTGGTTCAACATTAATATCACGAATGGTGATTCGTGTTTCGTATTGACCAATCGTGTTACCGATCTCCTGCTTAATTCTGTCAGCAGTCAGTTCATCAAGGGGATCAAACAAACTCTCCCAAATGGATGTACCAAAAGAGGTGTCGAATAACTTCTCACCCTTCTTAGTCATCATAATATTTTTGATTGCACCTTTAATGGCGTTCTCATTTTTTGTAACTGACACATCATTAGTAAAAGCATTCCGAAGAAGACCCATACTGAGGTCAACGAATGACCTCGATATGTCGTCCTTAGATCCTTTTACCTCTTTAAACGCCATTTTCAGTTATTTGACTGTTTTTTCTGTTTTTTTACCGATTCTGACGCTTTTTTGAGATAATAATCGGATTTTGGGTCCGTAATTAGCACTACAGTCCCAAAATCTTTGTTCATTAGGTCAGAATTGTGGTCAGGAATGTGATTTAATCCCATTTTGTACCTCCGATAATATGTTATCAGAACTTTTAATGGGGTTACCATCCCAGTATCTATTTAGCGCCCTTGACCACGATAACGCTTCTTTGCCTTATTACGACTGGTAGCAGAATACTTAGTATTCTTGGAACTACCTTGCCGTGTGGTTTTGGGGGCGCTCTCGATGAACACGCCGCCCGACAGACCAATCTTTGCTTTTGCCATAAAATAATTCTCCTAAATTGTGGATCGCGCCAGGGTTATTATATCACATATTTCCCTGACTGTGGTACTCGCGGTATAAGTGTTCTGTAACTTCCTTCACCGCCTTCAATTCTTGCTCTACAATTGTCAACCGATCATTCAATTTCTTGACTGTTTGTAGTAATGCTGCATGGGCGGCATCATTATCTGCCCATGGATCATATTCTGCCAGGTATTCAGCATGATCTAATGCTCTGTCACTCATCTTGTACTTTCCTTAGTGTAAATGAATCGTCCTGTAACTCATATTGAAGAGTGTCGCCTACATCCCATCCAAGTTCTTCACAGATTTCATCAGGAATAGGGAGAATAGTCTCTCCGAACTCGTCTTCTTCGATAGTAACTGTGAATCTATTGGACATATTCTCTCCTATAATCGGTTGCGTACCTGGGGATTATCTGAAGGATGTTCGTCTTTCCACTCTACCCATAGTGTATATAGATCTTTCTTATCTTTAACTAGACCTGCTGAGGTCGCATAGTCTGCACATTCGTACATACGAGGGTCTAGGAACCCCTCTAAGCGGATCAATTGCTCTAGGCACCATACACGATCTTCCTGTCGCTCTACGCGGGTCCTGGGGTCCATTCTTACCTCCGAAATTTTTTTAAGTTACTCAGATATATCCGAACGCTTTCCCTTAGGCACATCCAAATATATTCGACCTCTTCGCCTCTCGTTACCCCTGAAAAATTTTTTGAATTGGACATGATATTTTTATCGCTTTGGGGAACCTTTGTAGGTTAGGGTAGTGGCTCTATTTTACATTTAAGGGGGCTAATTTAACTGCCTAATTAACAATAATTAACTGTCTAGTAAGTGTTATTTAGAGGGGGGAATGTGTCTCCCCCCAGTATACTCGAAGACTCTCAGAATGTCAAGAGAAGATGTAACCAGACTCGAAATCTCTGGTCACATTGTTGTCAGTGATGTACCAGCAATGTTGCTTCTGAAAGACACCATCAGTGACAGCATTGCAGAAGCGGTTGATGAGTGCATTCAGGCGAGATTTGGTGGTGTTTGTCTGCCAACCTCCATCAAAGATTTGCAGGAAGTCATCACCAATCACAGCAATTTTGTTGCCGTGGAGACGCACAATAGACTCACCATTTTCTTCACAGTAGTGAACAGAAGTGTTGCCAGATTGCCAATCTTTGTTGTTAGCAACTGCATCATTCATTTGCTGTTCGATCTTACGCATGAGAGACGATTTGAGAGGGTTTGTTGTTGGTCGGGTGTGTTCCCTTCCATGCATCTAATATAGGGCATTAGGGACGCTCTGCCATACCCTATGTGACACTTATTGCACTGGCATAATATCCATTCTCCACCCAATACTTTTGATATAATCGAAAGGACTCATTCTGTCTGTCTTAGGGTAATTATCTCCCCTTGAGTTTCTGATACCATCCATGAAAATTTCCATGTCGTAGATTGACTCAAATGTCCCTCTAAGTTTCTCTGAGTTGTCATACACTTGATACAGCATCTGTTTCTGAACCTCTACAAGGTTATTGTACCATGTTTCTGATACTTTGTCAAGTGCGAGTTCTTTACAGATTGTCCGATAATCTTCGAGGGTTGACATTCGTTAGGATGCGTGCTAAGAGTGTAATTTACGGAGGGATAAAAAGAGAGATAAAACACACAAATAGGTTTTTTTCCACATTTCCACAAATCCCGCAAAAGTTGTGGAAAAAGTATCAGAAACTATTTGGAGGAGTTTCTAACAACTTCATGCCAGAATTGCTGAAAGACAAGAACACAGACGGCGCGAGAGTTCTTGAGAGAATAGGGGTCAACATTGTCGGGTTCGTTGATAACGCGGATGCACATGGTTATGTACTCTGGAGAGATAAAATTAACAGTTCCTGATAACTCTCTCCAGGTGATAGATTCTCCTTCTATCCAATCATCGATAGTTACGATTGCTTCTTTCATACTGTCTCCTTTCTAGGTAAAGATCATAATCATCAGGTGAAAGAATGTCGTCCCAATCACCATCGGTTTGATGTTGATAACTACGGGGAATCTGGGAACTGTTTGAGTATGTCTTCCAGTTGTTGTTTGAGTTCATTCCTGATACTAATGAGCGTTGAATCGTAGAGGTGTTTGTTGTCAGTTTTGTAGAGAGATTTTGCTAGTTGATCAATACTAGCGATGGCGAGTTCTAGTTGCTCAACATGCTTATCTAGTTCCACTAATTCACTCCAACTGTAGAGGAGAAAATGCATCACATTTCATTGATAAGTTTCTCCATTCTAGTGTTTCTTTCCTCAATTGTCTTCATCATGTTAGAGTTAAGTATCGATACCAACATATTGGCACCTACGATAACAACAATGCCAGCAAGAACGATACGCATGATGATAGAAAAGAAAGGGTGAATTAGTTAGGTTAGATTACATTCCGTTGAGGAAATCGTGAAGTGCTTCTTCATACTCTTCGTAGGAAGAATAGCGATCACGCATACTAGCGGGAACTTCTTTTTTAGCAGGTTTACGACATTCTTGAACGGTGTAACCTTTGGATTCGATGTAATCAGTGAGATAGTTGTTTTGCATAGTTTTTGTTAGTTAGTGTGTGTAAAAATCAGGCGATGTTGTAAAAGTTGGTGTTACGATTGTCTGCTGCTTCCCAATAAGTGTAGAAGTCATTCCATGCATCTTCGTTATCAACAAAGGAATCAATTCCGAGTTGCTCACATACAAAATCATATGCCATATCTACATCGGCATGAGTGTCATTAACGAAGGACAACATTTGCCCCATAACATAATCCCAGGACTGTTGCATTTCTTCGGAGAGTTGAAAGATTGGAGTTGCCATGTGTTTTGTGCTTTTTTGATCTTGAATGTATAATGGCACAGATTTAGGCAAAAATCAAGGGGTGTTGTGCCACTTAGTCAACTGGTTTTTTACCCCTTGATTTCCTTACATTTTACATGTAAAGATAACCACCTGCCCAATCACAACGGGCGAAACATTCTTCACGAGAGTTATCATCGAGCAGATTAAATCTGATGTGCTTAGCAGGTGCTTTCCACGATGCTGCTTTATACACATTACCAAACTTTTTCTCGATGAATGCATGAACACTGCGCGATCCTGCTTCAGTTTCCATAATCACCTTCAGATATTTGCGACCTGCTTCGATATAGAATTTATAGTCGAGTTTACTACCTTTTTTGTAAAAATCTTGTGTCAGTGCTTCACACAACATTTCAGAGTATTTAAGTACATCTGCCGCCTGTTGATCTTTAGCGGGTTTTGCTTCTTTGAACTCTTGGAAAGTAGGCATCAGTTCTTGAAAGAAAGAGTGGGAAAAGTTTGCTTGCTCGTAATCAACGAGTGATGGAAAGTTGATGACGCTCATATCAACCAACACACGCCATGGGCATATACTCAGACTGAGGCATTTTGTCGGTGTTGTAGTCAG
>CEOJ01038632.1_pt1 | contig 27339 bp, 46 predicted proteins | sample 530281 | NCBI WGS metagenome assembly CEOJ01 (sample SAMEA2619879, study PRJEB7988) | marine metagenome | isolation source: saline water (ENVO:00002010), including | reverse complement strand
GTCTGAAACTGCGGTGCAGTAATTTCACCTGCAAATGTACCGCCGCTAGACTTACTGACTGTATCAGTCGCAGTAAAAGCACGGAAGGCGCGGACAACCAACTCATCGTTTACAGCCGCACCAGAACCAAGTGTAATCGTATCGCCATTACTGGTGGTGAAGTCTGTGGCATCTAGGTGTACGCCGTTTAAATATACATCTACATCGGTAAAAGATAGCACTGCGCCGTTAGCATCTGCACCTGTAAACGCAGTCTGATTAGCTGTTGCTACAAACTTAAACAACGCCATCGCGTAGCTAAGGGGTTGGTCTATTGCACGACCAAAGTAGCGAACTTGTATCACATCACCGTTAGCTGGCGGTGAGGAGAAGGTCAGAGTTGTGCCTTGCGCTGTGTATGCCTTGCCTACCCCCGGCTCTTGTATGACGTTACCAATGATAACCATAATGGCTTCGCCGCTGACAACGCTTTGTGTCAGCGTAAACGCAGTTGCGCTTCCATTACCTGTAAAGGTCTGAAAGCTGATATCACCTACATTTGGGTCAATACCTATATATGCCATTATCCCGCAATCTCCAAAACACTTAAATAGCTTTCACCATCACTTCCTGCCCCACTGCTACTACCATATGGTCTATTAACGTAACCGTTATAACTGCCACTTCCATTTGCTATTTGAACTTTAAATACTTGTGCAGAAGTTGAACTAGGGGCATACAATCTTTGTGCAAAATATTGTTGCGTTTCAGTTTCTGAATTCGATGCATCTGGCCCAAAAGAAATATTCCAAACTTGACTTCCACTTCCTGCAATTCTGGTAGAATTTGCATAAACTCCAAAATACATGCCGCCTGCGTTCCACCATCTAGTGCCAAGATATACAGAAGCAGTAACAAGAAATTTACTGCCTGTGGATGCAGGAGTCATTGTAACAGTAAGCCCTGTTACATCTGCAAAAGTAGTAGAAGTGAAAGTTTGCTGGTCTGTTTTACGGGCATAGTCTGCGGCAATAACAGAACCAGCAGGCATAACCGCAGAGGTAATCGCACCAGTTGCCAAAGAGTTTGTTTTAATTTTGCTTAATGGCATTTCAAACTCCTATGCTAACTTACTTATTTTTAAATAGGCGTGAACTGAATTATTCCCTGATACGTTTGTCCTATTGCCCATGCCGTTTGTATTTTTTGTAGTTGTACACTGTTGCTGTAATTCATAAGTTGTTGTTGATGTAATCGTAAAAATATGATGACCATAACTTACATCACCAATGTTCTCAGTAGACCCAGCGTATGATGCGCTTCCTAATATCAAAGTCGCACTATTAGTAATGTCATAAATTTGTGACCAGTGATGGTCTACTTTATAAGCATCACAAGTCCAATCAATAGTATAAGTACCAGCGGCTAGTGTAAATTGATTGCTCGATAAAGTTACAATGCTATCTGGGTCAACCTCAGTATTTAAAGGGCGAGTTCTATAAGCACCTGATGTCAAACCACCTCCACCAGTATCGTAGGCAGTAACATGACTAAGCACAGCGACAGACACAGGAGTTTGGGCTACACCGCTTGCCAGTTTTGCGGAGGTTACAGCATCGTCTGCAATCTTGGCAGTTGTAATAGAAAGGTCTGGTGCTTCCAGCCGTGTTGTTACTTCTGCCTGACCGCGATAGATAACGTACACGTTACCTGTACCTAATGGCGGGGCTTCATCAAACGTCAGGGCAGTTCCTGTGGCTGTGTATGACTTACCAACTCCGGGTTCTTGTTGCACGTTATCAACAAATACCTCTAACTCCTCACCACTATTTACAGCGCGATTAAGTGTAAACGCAGTCGCCGAACCTGTGCCGTTGAAAGACTGGCTCGTTGTCTTTGTTAACTGCTTGTTTGGTTGTGCGCCGATGTATGCCATTATCCAGCTATCTCCGTCACGCTAATAAACGATGTACCTCTTTCATAATTAACTGTATCTGAATCAGTTACAGTTTTGTTCAAATACCAAGTATAACCATTAGCACTAACAAAACCCACTTTGTATGTTATTTGCGATGTACTACTTGGGGTATCAAAATAAGAATAGGTAGCGTGTTCTGGTGTAGAGGCGTTGTCGACCGCATGATAAGTAATTGATGTACCCATCATAACACCAACATTTCTACTTCCAGCCGCAGAGTGTGACAACTTTGTACTATCTCTAAAGAAAAACCAGACGCTATCTGTTGCACTATTTTGATTACTCCATTCCCCGTTTACCATTGCATCAATTCTAATAATGCTAGACGTAGAAATAGGAGTAATGTTTACCGTCAAATCTGATACAACAACGTTAGCACCAGCAGAACCAGATGCAGTATTAGTGCCAGTAAATTGTGTGTACTGCGTTTGAATAACGCCGCCAGCAGGAGGAAGAACAAACCCATTGGATGTGCTTTGAACGCGGTCAGCTTTTATTATGCTAGTCATCCTGTTCTCCTATCCCACCAAAAAGCCGCTAAAACTGCCGTGTTCTTTTGCTTGCCAACTTGTATCTGAATTAACGTACACGACATTTTTTACCTCAACCCCAGCCGATAATGAAAACAAAGCTGACCCTGTAAAAGAATAGTATCCCTGCATTGCAGTAGAATGTGCTACACTATAAGCATCGTTACTTGCGGTTGAGCCATCAAAGGATAAATTAGCAATAGCAAAACTACCGCCCTGTGCGTTTTCTAAACGCAAAATATAGCTAAACTGATATAAGCCAGCCACAGGTGTGGTAAAAGCGTAAGTGCTTGTATTATAGTGGCCGCCTATATTTATAGATGCTGTGTCCCAAGGATAAACAACATACGCATCGGCTGTTGTTTGGCTAGAGGCACTTGCACGGGTCGCCTTAAAAGCTGGCCTTGCTGGTGTAAGTATTCGCCCACTGCTATCAATGGTCATAGCATCTGTGCCGTTGGTGTGCTGTATGGTCTGTACGCCTAGTTCTGATGCCATGACTTAACCCACCTTAAACAAAGACACATATGTATCATTGTTAACAGTAACATTGGAATCGCCGGAGTGTTGGTAAAACCAAGCTAAAAATTGTCCAGAAGTTAAATACACTATTCCTGTCGCAGTAAACGCATCGTATGCAGTATTACCACTGCCTTGACTCAATGTTCTGGCATATACAATTCCAGTACTGTTTCCTGAAGAATCAGTTGTGTACCAATCAAAATAATAATAAGAACCAGCAAAAGAGTCTAATCTGCCCTCAATGCTGTAGAAGTAATAACCATTTGCAGGTACAGTCATTACACCAGTGCTAAGGTCTAATACTGTGCCTCCCGCACCATCTGTGTTAAACCCGCCACTGCCCGGAACTGCATACTGGCTAAGTCTTGTACCACCCGATGAAATAGATTGAGATGGATTTACTTTAGCGCGAAAGCCAACTGGACTGCCCTGACTTAACCGACTGTTGCTATCGACAGTTAATGCAGACGCACCAGAGGTCTTGCCATATATTTCATCTACAAGAATACGACTAGACAACGGTCAACACCCCATTAACAGTAATTGTAGCGGAGATGGTTATTGGCCCAAAAGCCCCTGCGTTTTCTGTAGAAGCCACAGTCAGGTCGCTGGTAATGCTGGTAGCGTTTGTGCGAAACGGGTTAGTGCTGGTCGATGCCGCAATGTCTGCATTATGCACACCGCCGTCTTTAATCTGATTTGTGTCAATCGTGCTAAGTGCCATCAGGTAATCTCCAGTACAGACAGTGTAACGTCCGCCGCTGATGCTTGACTTGCTGTTATCCTCAAGATGTCAGAAGCATTCATCACAATCTTTTGGTCGCCACCAACTGCTACCAGTGACGAGCCAGTAGGAACAATAGCTGACTTAACAATGTGTACATTGTCGCCATCATTGTTAATAAGCTGTACGTTTACCGTGATTGAAACCGTCAATATGTTGGCAATGTTCAAGCCAATGATTGTTGTTTCTGTTGAACTGGGACAGGTGTAAACATCTGCGTTAGCTGTCCCCACTGCGGTGTCTGTAAATGTTTTAAATGCGTTAGCCATATTTCTATCCCAATGCTATTGCGAATGCCAACGCATTCGGGTCTTGTTCTGTAAAACCCTGAACTACATCACTCGCATCCTTAAACACCATCTTTTCTGCCGGAAGTGTGCAGAACAGTGTTCTTGTTCCCGATGTCCAGTTTACAGCGTTGTCTGAATTACTTGACTGAAGTATAGTAGTCCGCGCCAAGGTTGTGCCTGATGCGGTGTACGTTCCTATACCAGTCTCAAAATCAGTGCCGTCTGTACATGTATAGTATGTGGTGTTGCCATCTCCGACTTGACTAAATGCCTCAAAACCAGTCACTGCACCAGCGAGGGTATATGTTCCAGTGCCAGTGGTGGTGCTTGTTTCTTTAATTCGGTCCTTGATGACCAGTGCCATTACTTCAACTCGATGGTTAAGTTGCCAGCATTAATGCGGAAAATGTCGCCAGACTGGATTGTTTTTGATGTGTTAAGCGCACCGACAAACAACACGTTACCACCAGAACCAAATGTTACAGGGGCATCTGAAGCGTGAGTCGCAATAAATGCGTGTGTCACAGTGTAGTTTGCCACCCCGCTTGAGGCTGGGAACTCAATGTTCGCGGCGTTAGTAATGTTCTGTGTGTCCGAGCCAATGGCTTGCGGAGTCCAGTTTGCGGCTGTGACCTGCTTGCGAACATAGTTAGCATCCTGACTGGATGTATTCACTTCGGTGATAACGGCGGAACCAGTTTCACCAGTGGAGTCATTGAAGTTGGATACTGCGGTAGCTAGACCAACGTAAAGGCCATCACCCGGAGTAGCGAATGAACTGGAGTTGTTCTTGAATATGAAATCCAGAACCTTGTACTCCAGAAAGGAAGTTGCGGCGTTTGCTGTTGCCATTTGATTAACCCTCGTTTCTCATGTAAAAATTATCGACTGAGTTGCGTTGTTGCTGTTCTTCGGTAATCCTCTGAACTGCGGCTTGGTACATAGACAAGTACCCTTGTTGCAATCCTGCGTTTCGATTAAACATTGACGCCTCAAGGAGACTTCCATACAGGAGTGCATCACTCGCATTGTCGGTCAACCAATTAGTCAGATTGCCTGATGACAGTGCGGGTAAACGGCGGCGGTAACTAATCTCTACTGGTATGTTACTGCTTGGTGTTGGTGCTACATATATAGTAGTATCATCAAAGTATGCGTAATACTCTGGTGTCCCTGTTACGGTTCTGTCTGGCCAGAACTCCATCATAAACTCATCAGAACGAAGCTGTAAGTTTACATGTGAACCTGTGTTGCCTGATGTGTAACCCACTTTTGTCTGTAGGTTTTCAAGAGTCACCATATCCGTAGGCATAGTCAGAAACGGGTCGTTTGCAGAAAATGCAGACAACTGCCTACGTCTAAAGGCTGGTATCTTTAAGTCCCTAGACAGGCGTAGTTCGGTAAGGTCGATGAAGGTATCAATAGAGTTTGAGAACTCCGTACCATCGTCTTCCATAAAGTCCTTAATGTTTTGTACAAGAGATGTATAATTCATGGTGTATTTGCCTGTCCGCCCATACCAGAGTGGTTTGTGCAGTAATAGTATAAAGTTGGTGCGCCTACAGCTACGGTAATCTCAGTGTAAGCCCCCGCTGAACCGGGCGTTCCATTTGTTGAAACACCTGTGGTGTACTCCGAACCACCTCCGTGAGTGCCGTTGGCTGTTGTACTGAACCTGAACGGGTGACCGCTATTGCTTGAGTCAGATTGAACAAACCTATATGTTGTACCCTCGTTAAGGGTCAGTGTTGGGCTAGGACCAGATAACCCAGTTACAAAATATTTGTTGCCAGTGCCGTATGAATTTGTTCCCGTGTCAACAAACACATTGTATGAAATTGTTGCCGAGGTTACCGTACCCGCTGTCGTCTGTGTAAAGGCAGAACTTAAACTTGCAGTTGGTGTTGTTATTGATGTACTGCCAACAGTTGTAAACAAAAAGCTAGATGTCATAGACGCACCATTCAGAGATAAATTATTCTCTCCGGCTGTGTGTGGATATCTATTTTGAAAAGCAATTATGTTACTTGCTGGCTCAATTCTATCAGGCCGTGGATGGCGCAATGCTTGCGGGTCAACAATTCTTTGTCTACCCAACTGTAGCTGTGGATGGTCTTTATCCAAGCACGGTGGGCAAACCCTAAGTCCATTAGGTCTCTTGTTTTCTATCTGTTCCTTTAAGTCCTGATATGGATACTGTTGTCCACAGCGGTCACACAAAGCAACAGATTTCTTACCCGAAGCATATCTAGCCATTACATCTTCTTAGTTCTGCCGCCGTACATCATCTTCTTTGGCTTGCCACCATACATCATCTTTTTAGCTGGCTTCTTCTTTGCCTTCTTCTTGGCAATCGCGATAGCGGCTTGTTGCTTCTTAGTTTTAGACACCTTCTTAGCGGCCTTCTTTGTAGAGCCACCCTTCTTCATTTTGCCCACGCCATCAGCGGCAAATGCTGGAATTTTCTTTCCATCCTTCATCACCATTGGCATCTTAGTACTACCACCAGACTTCAATCCAGTTGTCGCCTTGCCTTCCTTTAGCTTCTTGACCTTATCGCGATATTTTTTTTCATCTTTATTTATAACTTTAATTGGCATGTCATTCTCCTTACAGGGCTGGTACAATTCTAAAGTCAGAACGGTCTCGGTCTTCCGTGGCCGCTAGGGCGAAGTCTTCTTCGTATAGCCCCTTAAGAAGCTGTATACGGTCCGCAACGTCTGGGTTCTTCAAAGAGAGGTGGTATGCCAATCCAGAAATGATTGCGGGAAGAAATCTTGTGGGTGCATCATACTGTGTAATAGAACCATTGACAGAATCTTCGATGCGGCGGATGCGGTAATACACTAGAGTGTAATTGTTATTGTCCGGGATAGGCCACACTGTTGCCTTTGGATATTCTGTTAACCGTTCAATGTAAATCTTTACGGGACGCCCCGTTGTATTTTTACTCGTAATTCCTGCGTACTCACCTAAACTCATTCTGCTTATAGATAAGTCGGACTGAGATGTTCCTGTACCCTCTCTTATGGAATGGTCCAGCACACTAACTGTATCGGCTGGCAGGTTGTAGGTCGCTGTGCCTGATGTTAGTGCTAGTGTTTTTTCTTCTACAGTCCAGAGGTTTATACCCCTGTTTGAAAAATCCTGCGCCAATAAATTCAATGAACGCCTAGCTGTTCTGAAGTCATTACCAGAAAAGGCGCGACCAAGCCCAGCACGTTCATAGGCTTCCTCTATGATTTCGTGGATATCAAGATTGAACGTAGCTGTTCCTGATGTAGCCATTCTCTAATACTTCCTATAGCATAATCTTGTTCTTCGCGCCTTTCCTTGATGCGTTTTATCTTTGTCAACCGCCCTTGTTCAGAGACTGAGGTGCTTCTATGTTGACGGTGTGCCTTCTTAATACGGCGGTAACACATACTCTATTTACGGAACTTCGCTGTTTTCTTTGCTATCCTTTTTGGTTGTTTGACGAACTGCTTTCCTGCTTTCGTCCCTTTTCTTTTTGCCCTTGATGTTGCGGCGTATTCCTTTGAGGAGAGGGATTTAATCGCCTTCGTAGGCAAATAGCGTTCACCCGTTGCCTTAGGACCGATTGTGCTGTTCTTACCACTCTTAGTCCTCCACTTTTGTTTAGACCATTTAGACAACTTGTTGGATGACTTCTTCTTTCCAGAGTAAGTTCCACCAGAGTCCTTGTAGTATTTTACAGCAAGTTGCATGGCTCGTGCCGAATGTTTTCCACCCATCTTTGCTTTGGCTCTTGCCTTCGCCGCCGCCCACTTCTTAGGGTCTCTTTTGGTTGCTGTACTGCCTTTTGCCATTACATCCCCTTTAGTACTGAAGCAAACCAGATAAGCCAGACAATCCCAAGAACACCGATACATAAAACCAGTATAACACCGATTATCTGCACCACCTCTTCCCGTTGTCTCTTAGCTAACTCAATCTGTCTTTGCCTTTCCTTCCTAGCATTGCCCTGAAATTTTATCCAATCATGCCACAGACCGGGCCTACCACAGTATATCATGTACTGTTTCAATTCTTCTTCGCGTGCCTTGAGAGTTTCTAAAGCCATAAACTCCTCAATGTCAGAAGATTTGTTTGGGTCGCGAAACAGTCCGTGCTTTTTCTTGTTTCCTTTTTTCTGGAGAGTGTCCTTTGCGTTAACGAAATCACTTATCGCTTTACCCGCTTTTAGCAAATCTCCAGAATTGGCAACGGTTTGTTTAATAACCGCGAAGGCCGCGTTAGCCGCCATCAATTCTGGTAACACTCTTCCCCCCTTAAAGCCCTTTAGCTTACTTTAAAATTACCGCCTTTGCTTGCGGCACCCATGCCTCTACATGGTCCGCCATGTTTCATCTTCTTTACCTTACCGCCGTACATCATGCCGGGTGTACGTTCAGCATTCATAGGGTTCTTTGGGTCAGCGTCATGGAAGTATCCATTCTTCTTCTTGAACTCAGCAAATGCCTGTGCCTTAGACTTAGGTGACTTAGGGGTTCTGCTTTTCTTTGGATTAGTTTGTTCTTTCATGTTTGCGCGACTCATCGTCATTTTGCCCATCCTACAAATAAATGTGCGAGGGAGCCAACGACTCCCCCAATAGCGACCATAAGCCAGAAGGCACCCTTCCAGCGATTGGCCTGTGCTTTGAGGTCAGACACTTCTTCGTGAACGTGACGAACCTCATCCGATAATGTTTTAATGCGTTCTTCTAGCCTAGCTAGTGTTACTTCTACCGACTCCATCAGCACTTCCACCTACGTCTTGCTTGGCGCAATCTACTGTTCGGATTTTTAGCCGCCTTAGGAAACTTCTTCATCTGACCCGCACTTCTGGCGCAGAAAGACTTACGCCGCTTGGCGTCCTTACTTCCCTTCTTGGGGTTACCAGTAACTGCTGTTTTTAATTTAGAACCGGGATTTGCCCTGCGATAAGCCGCAACTCCCTTCTTAGTCATGCCTGCACCCTGCTTGGTCGGTCTAAAGTTTCCCGACTTAACAGAAGTCTTTATAGGCTTTTCCTTTTTTCTAGGCATGGAACAGGGTCACGGAACTCACATTAGTTACATCAACATAAACATCTGTTGAGAACCTAATGCCGTCAGATGGTATGTTGAGAGTGTTACTCTCATCTTCCCCTGCCTCTGTAGCTGGAACAGTCAAAGTAAGTAGTGTTGTTCCGCTTGCACCGCCATCCTTCAGAACCAGCGAACCAGCAGTGGATGTACGGATATAATAAATTGATTTTACCCGCGCCGGATGATTAACGGCAGTTCCGTCTGCGGTAACTGTTGTTGCTGTAATGTCAGACATTCATTCCTCCGAATAGCAAAAAAGGGGGGCGAGTTGCCCCGCCCCTCTTAGGTGTTTAAGCACCCGGTGAGCCGTAGTAGGCCAGCGGGTCTGAGTAGCCAAAGCTGTAACGCTCACGACCTTTGTAGCGGACGTTACCAGTTTCAAAGTCGCCTTCCATTGAAGTCTTCATTGGAACACGAACAAAGTGCTTAAAGCCATTCGGGATGTCTGTTCCCAAGAACCATGCATCAACGTCTGTCAAGTAGTGGTTGACCATGTAGCCACCCGGAATTGAAGACATTGAACGAACTGCATTGATGTCGTTCTTAGCAAACGTACCATCGCCAGTACCACCAGCAACAGTAGAAAGTTCAGACTTCATCAAGCGTTCTGCAACGAACTGAAGGTCAGACGGAATCACCAGCTTGGTCGGACGGGCGGCAATCTTGAGGCCACGCTCGTCTGTCCATTTGCCGATGGCAATGATGCCAGCTTCCAGCGAAGTTTCGTTCAAGTCCACAGCTACTGACGGACGGTTGCCGTTAGTTCCACCGTTTACGAGTGGGTGTGAAGCGTTGAACAGAGAAACGCCGTCACCGCCAACCTGACCAGTAAAGCCAGAGTTGAACAGGTCTGCGCCTTTCACTTCTTTTGTGTGCTGGAACGCACGAGCCAAGGCTTTGGTATAACGTGCAGACAGTGAGTCGTACAGGTTATCTTCAACAGCTTCTTCAGTGATGCTGAAGCCCATTGCCATTGTTTCGTGTGTGTAGCGGCTTGTGTAGGCTTCCTGTGCGTCATCATAAGTGATGGCGGCACCTTCATCCTTCACAGGAGCGGCACCAAAGCCACTCAGTTTTGTTTCCTCTTCAAAGGAACGCTCTGAGTTTTCAACCTCAAAGCATGACCGCCACTCTTCAGGGTAGCGGGCGTACTCCATGCCGAACAATGCATTCAGACCCGGCAGGAGTTCTTTCATTAGCTGTGCGCGTGCAATAGCCATTTTACAACTCCCTTATGTAATCGCGTCTGCAAGGAACGCATGTTCAGTCTGGTTCATCATGACGATAACGTCAGTCTTGGCGTCACCGATAGTTGAACCTACGCGTTCTACGAAGTCTACAATCTTCCAGCACTCACCGCCAACTGATGCTGTTGATGCATCAAGTTGAATGCCGGAGTTACCTGTTACGGTAGAACCAGCCTGAGTCTGGACGAGGTCAGCAGTCATGCCAAGTTGCGTTTGTGCAATAGCATCATCTGCCTGTACTTCGTACAATGTGAATGGATTAGCAGAGACCACCGCCTTAATGTCAGAGGCGGCAATACTGCCGGGGTAGTATTGACTGAAAGTCAACTGACCAGTGTTCGGGTCTGTGTAAGAACAGCCCAAGAACACACCAATCGGATTGACTTCAGAAGCCACAGCTTCACGGACGAGATAACCATCGTCTGTGGAGTTTGCGGTATCAGCCAAGCCGACAACGTCACCGTTGAAGATTGCTGTTGCGTAGCCTGATTTAATGAGAAATTCTCTAGTCGAGCCAGCAAACGGCATACCCCCAAGGAGACCAATCGGCTTCAGGCCGCGTGGGGCTGAAGTAGCAGACATTTAAGTCCTCCTAGTTTCAAAGGGTTAACAGCCCCTAACCTCGTGTCAGGAGCCTTTTCCAAAGGACACACGACTTGTACGCTCTGGGGCGTTAATCGGCATCCGTGGGTTGGATTCCCTCATAAGCTGGTTGTCAACGGAAGTAATAGCGTCTTGTGATTGACGCTGGTAGTATTCATTGCGTTGAGCCGCCATGCTATCGGGCATCCGGCAGAGAAGCAAACCACCAACTTCTACTTTACCTTCAAAGCGAGGGTTCGGGTCAAGAACAAGATGTTCCATCTCAGGGGCTTCTTCGATTGGAACTGCTTCCCACCCCTCACGGAGTTTCTTGGAATAGTTCATCGGGTCGTCTTGGCCCTGAGTTGATATGCGAACCCACTTAAAGGTGAAGCCATCCTTAGGGTAAGGGTCTGGCAACATATTAGGTGGTGACCAATTTTGGGGGCGTAACTCCTGTTCACGCTTCTCTACAGAACGGGGGGTACGAGATGCTTTTGCTGTATCAGACATAAAATGTCTCCTTATTTATCAAGCGCAACAAACTGTTTAGCGTATTCCTCTAGGGGTACACCTAAACGCTTCGCTACGGCCACCTGTGAAGGTGAGAGTCGGACTTTCTTTGAACGGCCACTTTCGTTGCCACCCGGCGTAACTACTGTGTTACGATTAGAACTTGGCATGTCCTGTGCCTCGTTCTGAAACTTGTGAGGAAACTCCTCACGCATACGCCTGTCGATAGCTTCATAGTAAGCATCGCTACTTACTTCTATGCCACGCTTCACAACTTCGTCATGAATAGCATATGCCGCATTAGTCATAACAGAATCACTGTTAAACCAAGAATTTCTACTTGCCCACTCTACCGCTCTTTGGTCAGGTGGTGGTGCAAGTGGGTCTAGTTCCTTATAATTTTCTGGGGCGGCTTGTCTCTTCATAGAGTCTAGTTCGCTTGTCTTGGATGTTGCCTTGAACATCCTTTCCTGCGCTTCTACTAGCCTATCAGAGTCACCCTCTTCATATGCCTTTTTGTAGTCAGCCTTTGCCTTCTCCATGTCAGCCTCTATTCGGGCTTCCATTTCTGTGACAGATGATGTTGAAAACTCCTGTGCCTTCTTACGAAGACTGTTGTTCTCATCCATCACCTTTTGGGCGACTTTGTAATACTCGTCTCTTTGACGCTCTGCTTCACGTTGTTTGTGAACCAAGTCGTCAATACGCTTTTGAAACTTGGATGATTTCTTATTTGGTTCAGAAGCTTCTACTTCTTCCCCAGAATCATCCCCTTGAACTTGCGCTTCAGCTTTCGGAGTTTCTTCTTCAGTCTCCTCAACTTCGACTTCCAGTTCATCGTTATCCTTAATATCTTCTTCGTTCATGCCGTAGCCCTCGATACTTTGGTTGGGTCATCTACAACGGCAAGAATCGAGTCATCATTCATGACACGCATCTCAACACCGTCATACTCAAAGCGATGCCCAGCATATTTACTGACCATCACCCAGTCTCCTTCTTGGCACCACGGCCCCGAAGCAAACCTTGGGTCTGTCTCAGGATAACAAGTATCCCCAACAGAAATAACTTTTCCAACAATCGAAGCTACGTCTTCACGACTTTTAACTTCTCCGGGCAGTAATATGCCGCCCTTTGTTTTTTCATCTACCTTTGGCATCACAATCAAAATGTGATAACCCTTTGGTTTTGGCGGGTTGTCAGGTATAACAACCGCACCCGTACTATAGACGGATGTCATCTTTTCTCCTTTAGCTTACTACAATAGCGGTCAAGCTAGGCCGTTAATCCTCTTCGCTGGAGAGGTTGAGAAGGTTTAAAAGTTCCCTCTCTGCGATAGCCAATCCTTCGATTTGGCCTACCGTTCTTTGATATTCTTCAAAGGTTTTTGCAGAACCGAGTGCAACATTATCAGTTAACTCGTTCATGTAAGTTCTTATTGTCTTGCGGCACTCGTCCGCAAAAGCATGAACAGAGGCGTCCATGTACAACTCCTTGTATTTTATTTATAACACACGCTAAGTGGTCAGTGTGTCAAAAAATTTAACGGCCCTTCTTAACAAGGTCGGCCTGAATTTTAGCCGCCGCTATTTCTCTTTGTTGCTGGAGTCGTTCTCTTTCAAGCTGGGTACGCATGTTAGCTTTTTGCAGTTCCACCTGTGCATCTTGCTGTGCTTCTGCCGCTTTTTGCTGTATCTTAGCCTGTTCTATCTGTAGTTCTGCCTGTTGCATTTGAACCACTGGGTCTTTTGCCGCTTGCATTTGTTGTTCCAATACAGCCTGTTGTTGTGCTTTTCCAGTTATTTCAGCCGCCGCTTGTGCCGCTTGTGCAGAAATGTTCATCTCTTCCTGTTCGGATAGGCCAGCTTCTTCATTTCCAAGTTCTGGTAAATCAGCACCAATCAATTCTTGTGCTTCATTTCTATACTTGTGGGCCATATGTTCAGAAATATGTGCAGAAATAATAGCTTGTATTTGCTTTGCCATCGGGTTTTGTTGAAGACTTGGGTCTTGCATCAGTGATGTATGTGCGGCGATATGGCTATCGTGGTCTTGATATGAGAATACTTTTATAGGCGCACCAGACATAGCCCTAGCGTTTTCCGATACTGGGTCAAACGCTGGAACCTCTGTTGGGTCAGGGACAATATCTGAGACATTATCAATACCTACAGTACTCAAGAAAGACCTATGCAACTTTCTAAGGTCATACAACTGAGGTGCCTGAGATGCTGTTTGCATAGCGGCCTGTTGTTGCATAATTCTCTGTGCAAAGCTGGTAGCGTTCGGGTCAGAAACTGGAATGATATCAACACGTTCATCAAAATCAGACCGGGCAATAAGTGGGTCTTCACCAACTTCATACGGATATTCTGGCATTGACTCCTTAATGATACTTGAAAGAAGTTTAAATTCTCTACGCAGGCTATTATGTAGTCTAGCGTGTACCGCTGACATCACCTTCATAGAGCGTTCAATCAATGCTATGGTTGTCCCAACTGGTGCCTCTTGGTTACCTTCACCAATATTCATGTCAGCGATGGACGCGATACGGCGACCCTCATCAACCAAAACACCCATGAGTTGGGCTAATGTTGGTGAAGGCTCCTTGAACGGTAAGGGTAAGATGTTGTCACGAATGGCCCCGCCGGGAAGGTCTATATCCCTAAACTCTCCGGGTTCGATGGGACGGTCATCTCCCTTGATGCGAAGACCACGGGCCTTGAAGCCAGCAGGAAGATTAGCCAACGTACCAGCGTCAATAAGCTGACGAAGGATTGATGTTGAGGATTTTGCAATAGAACCAATAAGATGTATAAGACCGAAGCCGTAGAACCCTAGTCCCGGCTGAAACTTATAATGCACAAAATGTTGGTAAGGTTCTGCTAGTGGGTCGGCCTCTTCGTAATTACGCCGAATAGATAGGATAGTTCCTGAGGAGTGGTCGATTGTGACAACGTATGGCAATCCAAGTCCTGTTGCTTCTCCGTCTTCTCCTGTGTGTTCAAATCCTGCGAGGTCGAGTTCAACGTGCATTTCGAGGAGTGTTCGGACATCTGTCTCTGAGACCTCTGTAACTCCTGTGAGTTCGTTGTATTTGGTCTGGATGTCGTTTCCTTCATCAGATGGGTCTCCTATATCTACATCTCTGTAGAACTCATTTAACTGCATCCTGCGAACAAAGTTCTCGCTCTTCCGCATGACATGTGTGTATCTAGGTGACGACTTAAGGTCTGTTGTTTCGTAACTAACAACAAAGTCCTCTGCCGGAACAAAGATACTATCTGGTCTTTTGTTTTGCTGGTCATAGTAAACTTTTCTAAAACCAGAACCAGCCAAGGCTGTTTTAAATAGAAGTTGTTCGGTTGAGGGCCTGTATTCCTCAATCTCTTCGGTCAAAAGGTAGTTCATGTAATCCTGAACTCTTCTGGCCTGTTCTTCTTTTTCTTTTGACTTTGTACCTATAACGGTTGTTCTGACGGGGCCGTTAGGTGGAAATATTTCCATCATGGCCTGAGATACAAATCTAATTACTGCTTCACTTAGTATAGGGTGAGAAACTCCAGTAGCACCTTCAAAGGGTGTGCTTCTGTCCTCTATCTTGACCCCAAGTAGGTCAAGGCCATCAATGTAAGCCTCTTCCCATTCTGAACGGGAAGCACGGTCTTCATCGTATGCCGCTATCAAGTCTGAGGAAAGGAGAGAAAGTTCAGACTCATCCATATGTTCGGCTAAATTGGCATTGAAACCTACTTGAGACTCTTCTGACATTGGCGAGAAATCAATAACAACACCGCCATCATCGTCATTTATAATAACTGCTTCTGGGTTAACCACGCCTATTTGTAAGGCGTTGTCTTGTTGGATATTATCTTCTTCCATATCTATTCCTTAATAGTAAGGTGTACGTCTTGGCGGTTGCCAATAGGTTTCATCTTCTTCAAAGTCATTGTAAAGACTTAGAAATCCTCCCTGCCTAAACCTCATTAACGCCAAGGTCGTGCAGTCCACAAGGTCATCATGCGCCCCTTGAGGGAACGCCGCGCATTGTTCAACCAACTCTTCAGCCCATCTAGTTGCTGGATGCCATACAATACCGTTGGCAAAGATGTCAGTGATAGAATTAACCCTCGACATTTTATCCTGACCGCGACTCGGAGTGTAATCAGTAACAGGAATACCTGATGCCCTAAGTTCCTGTATAAGCGGCAAACCCGCCGCTTTTGCTTCGATAAGATATCCATCAGGTTCGTAAGCATAATACAACTCCAATGCCCTGTTCTTGAGTTCAGGGAACTCTAACTTTTCATTTATTGCGTCAAGCAGTATAATATTTGGTACATTCTGACCGTCATCGTTGGGGTGATTAAAGACTCCCCAAGTTGTTATTGCAGAATAATCTGACCTAGCGTTCTTTGTGTGGGCTGTATCTATAGACTGTATAATATAGTCACACACTGGTGGATTAGGCTTGCGCCACTCCTTCCAGTATTCTCTTTTGATAAGCGCACCCTCTTCCGAGGTTGGCTTTTGCTGGTATTGAGCAGACCACTTTGAAACAGGAAGTTCCGCTTTCAGCGCATCAAGTTCTTCCTTACTCCAGAAGTCGGGCCACAAAGGTTCTCCGCTTTCATAAAGTGCTGGAAGTTCAATCACTTCCCACTTATCGGAACCCTTACGTTCTTCGGATGACTGGAGTATCTGACCAGTAAGGTCTAGTTCGTGCCACCTCGTCATCACAATGATAATGGCACCACCCGGCTGTAAACGCTGTCTTGGGCCTGATGCATACCATTCGTACACACTATCAAAGTAATCCAAGGATGGACTAATACCAGCAGTTTCTGAATGTGGGTCATCTATTATTAACAAGTCAGCACCGCGACCTGTCATGGCACCACCCACACCAACAGCAAAGTATTCTCCACCGCCAGAAACATCCCATCTTCCAGCGGCCTTTGAGTCCGCCCTAAGGGATATATTAGGGAAAACCGACTTGAATGCATCGGTGTCGATAAGGTTACGAACCTTTCGACCAAACCTTACAGAGAAGTCTGCGGTGTGAGTTGCCGCAATAATCTTCTTGCTGGGGTCTTTACCAAGCATCCAAGCGGGAAGGAGCCAAGAGGTAAGTTCTGACTTACCATGACGAGGAGCGATGTTGATGATAATTCGCTTCAACTCGCCTTTGGCTACCTTCTCAAACTTCTCCGCCATAATGCGGTGATGCGGACCCTCTATAAAAGAAGGCCACATGGCTCTTACGAAACCAAGGAAGTCGTTCCTCGCACCTTCCACCTTCTTGGCATCTGCCCAGTTGGCTAATGCCTTGCTGACTGCCTCGTAGTGTTGTGGTGGAAGTTTATCTAGGTTTTCTAGTATATTGCGGGCGGACGCTTCCATACATACAAAATATCATGTACTGGTGGCTCAATGCCTATATTTGTTATCGGTTATCACCAGAGCCTGACAGAGTACCCTTCTCTTTACGGACTCGTAGCTTCTCTATATTTGCAATAGCTATAGACTCAAGCCCAAGGTCTAGGTCTGAACAAATCTGTGAGATGTACCAGAGTACGTCCCCCAGTTCCTTACGGATTTCCAAACGGTCATCCTGTGTAAACTCTCCACCCTTGTCTCTGATAATCTTTTTAATCTTGTCAGCCACTTCACCAGCCTCTCCAGCCAGCCCAAGTGTTGGGTAGACAACAGCATACTCCTTTGGGTATATAGCTGTCTCACGAGACTTCTCTTGATACTTATTAAAATCCATCATCATTTTATTCATCCAACCATAAATCGCTTGTATCGTATTCTTCAAAGTTATCCTCAAGCAAATCAAGTCTATCCTTATGGACAGCGGCTTTATCTAATTCACCTTGAACGGCTTCAAGTATATCTGAGTGTTCCCCAATGCCAGCGGGATTACTAAGATATATCTCAATGTTTGCCATATGAAGGGCTACGTTTGCCCTAGCATGTTCCTTTAAAACAGAAACTATCTCTCTCGATGCTGACATCTATCTCTCCTTAATAATCTATTTACTCGTCACCAGTTGATTTAAATCTATTAAAGCACCAACGCTACGGTGTCCATCTCCACCTCTACGATATTGCTTATCCTTTATGGCTTCCTCAACAAGAAGTCTGAGACGTTCTGTTGGTATAATGATTGTACATATATCTGTGACGAATGCCCATAACTCCGCCTCAGTTGTTTTGATACCAGAAGGTTTAGCGTTACACTCAAACTCTACATAAACTCTGTTTGTCTTATGTGCTATAAAATCTCGCTTCACCTCTATTGTATCACCTTCAAGAAGTCCCCCCAACCACCTTTCAGCTTCCTGACCTCGTTTCAAATCGTACCGAAAGTCAGTGCAATAAAGCATTACTTCTCCATCTCCTCTATTAGCCAGTTGAGGTAGACCCCACACTTTTTTAAGTCTTGCACCCCGTTCTTGTAGCGGAACCGCCACAGATATTTAATAGAATTACCTTGGCAGTAGAAGGAGAAGCCTTCCGGCCCTAATGCGGCACGGATGGCTTCGATACACTCTATACCCGCCTGATTGTAATGAGATGGATGGTCAACTAAATCATTAGAAGAAGAAGTCTGCATCCTTTCTGCGTTTTGCCTCATCAACTCGTCCTGTTCCCGTAGGTCGTTCAGCTTTGCCTGATACCACCCCACCCTCTTCGGCGGCTCTTCGGTTTTTTTCGATGACAAGTTGACGGCACGAATCTTCCCACTGTCCACCGTGGTGGATTGCCTGACCTGTTCCGAGGTAGACCCATGTGTCGTCACAGGCTCTGAACCAATCTCCGCACCCTTCACACTGGATTTTTTTCGTGTTCGTACTTCTTTTTGAGTTTTTTGCACTACGCTTCCCCCTCACCAACTAACAACTCTCCCTTGTTTCCTCTCAGGGCCGTCTCAGCCCCCATCAAGAACAGTACCCATGCCTGTTCATCCTCTGGTATATCGAACGCTGACAGGTTTGCTATAGCCATAGAGAACCATTTTATCATGCGGTCCTCATCAAAGTCTACTTCACCGTCCTCGTCTTCCCATATTAATCTATTTTGTGTCTGCATAGGGGGTTGCCTCTTCTCTAATAGGGAGGAAAAAAAGAATTAGCAAAGGACAACCCCCCATCTCCAGCAATGGCCTTTGACCACGCCTCACATTAACTTATCAATGAATCGGGGGTCAACGAAAAATTTACAAAAAATTTTTGACCACTAGGATTCCTTACCCTTTTCCTACGTTTTAGGGGGTAACGGTCAATGAAAGGGGTTGCCTTTTGTCAGTTTTTGTGGATTATTGGTGTGTAATAGTATGTATAGCGCATGTGCGTGCGCGGCGGCATAGGGGGGGTGGGCGATGGACACCTTTAAATTATGTCGCGACAAGGTACACCCCGATTTTCTGACATTGCGTGGCGGTAGAGAAGGTGCGTTACCGTTCCATAATGCACATTATGCGACATTATCTGCCAATATCCTTATTTATCAAATAGTTGCACCACGTTATCATCCGCTAGTGCGTCCGCAATGGCCTTTTGCAGTTCTGTTTCCGCCTCTTTTGTCGTGATTTTCTGGGTAGTTTCCAGTTTATCTGCCGCGAATGCATCCACCCCTTGCAGTTTACCTATCAATTCCCACGCCCTGACACGGGCGGCAGGACTTTCCGCCATCTGGGCTTCTGTTAATAGCCCGTCTGTCACACGCTGACGCAGTGAGACCCCCTGCAAGCGTTGCTGTTGCACAATATCAGCGTTTAACTGGTCAATGCGCTGGGTTATGTTGAGGTTGTCCAGCAATCGACAAGCCTCAGCCCTGATGCTGGCTGGCTTCATTTTATCAGTGTCATATGCTTCCCTGTATGCCGCACTGGCATTGCCTTTGCTGGCCCCATGCACATACGCCTGACAGAATGCTTCCTGTTTTGCGGTCAATCCATGACCCGTGGTGTTCTTTTTACTTGCCATTGTTCTTATCCCTTCCCCTGTATTGTATCATTCCCCTATAGGTCAGTGTGGCATTTTCCGCGCCCTTGCAGGGCTTTAACCCCTGTCTAAAATTTTTTTGACTTTTTTTTCATTTACCCCTTGAACATGTCAAACATCTCACTATATCGAGGTGACGGGCCACTTTTGGCCCTTGCCCCACGGTTACGGGGCTTCGCTATTTGACACTGTGTATCGCGCAAGGCTTCGGCCTTCACTAGTCCGCCCTCTCGCATGTCGGCAGTCGGTTCAGGATTGGCTTAAGGGTTGCTATGGCAACCCACTCCCGTCCCCCGAAACTCCGCATGACTGGTCAGGCGTTCTTAAAAGCGCGGCTGTTTCTCATTTGAATATCTTTTTTACTTGCTACACCAGCAACTTGTCACCAGACCCCTTGGACTCGGTCACTGTCATCACGGCGTGTTAGACCCTACGGGAAACGGTCACTGTCTCAGGTGTAACGCTAGACCCACTGGAACTGGTCAATGGTCCGCAGGGCTTTAGTTTGTAGGACTTTCATGCCGTACTATAGCCACTGCCTTCACAGACCCCCAGACAGGGCAGGGTAATCATCCCCGACATACAGCGTTTTTGATACTGAACAGACCCCCGTACAGGGCAAGGCTTCGACCTCGCTACTGGACACTATGGATTCACACCCCCAAAACGGGCTGACAAGTTGGCAATACGCAACCCGTATTGTTTGAATTTGAATTGAATAACGCCCGATTGGACGGCGGCGGATATTCCACTGGTAGACTGACCCACTTAACGGGTTAGCCCTTCGGGGCTGGGCAGTGCTGACTGCCCTATTGCACCAAGCGTTCCGCCACCGTGGAAAAAAATGACACGGTAGGCCGAACAGCATCAGCCAGTGACCAGCCACCCTGATATGCCATAGCCTATCACGCAGGGCAGTCACTGAGGAAAACAGTTTCGGCGGCAGGGCTTCGGCCCTGTCACCTTGTAAGGGCAAGGTCTTCTCCCTGCCTTGTCCTTACACGGTGAACACTTCACCGCATTTGAAACTGTCAGAAAGGTAACAAAATGCAAAAAACTTTCACTTATATGCGTCACACAATCATCCGCAAAAATGATAAAGTGACACTGCCAGTCATTCTGAGAATTGGCAAATATATGACTATGGAATTGGCTGACGTTGAGGCCGCTGTCGCGTTCATCGATGACAGTATGCTTCAAAGTCTTAAATCTCACGCCCAGCGGACAATGGACCTCATGGGGGTTGGTAAAGACTGGCAACTGAAGACAATTCATAGCCGTTCAAATGGTGACAGACGTAAGTCTGGCAACAGTGAGGGGTTGCATACAGTGCTTTATAGCTTCTCAATTAGAGAAGAATGCTACACTGAAATGCTTCACTTCGATGAAATGATGACATATTTGACTGGCCTCAAACATGGGGCTGAAACAACCCTAGCACTTAGAGAGAAGGTAAGCGCATGAAATATTGGTTAGTTGTTAAATTCACTGGTTTTGATGGAAGTCAAAGGCAGGGTGATATCAAAATTTGGTCTGACTACTCTAATTCTGGGCATGTTTATGACAGTCCAGCCTATGAGATTGTCGCACGTTGTAAGACCTTCAAAGAAGCGCAAGCAATAGCGAGGCATGAAGGTGAACACAAAAAATTGAGAATTGCTTGGCAATTACCAAGTGAAGTGCCAGCATCGAATAAAGCAAAAATCGTTGCTGACTGGAAAAAAAGAAAGGAAATGGTATGAAACTCATTCTGTTCATTCGACTGGTCAAAGAAATATCTTTTGCCTGTCTATGCTGGGGGCTGGCTCATATTGCTGGGTTCCAGATGTTTCAGGGCCAACTGGACTGGGTATGGTGGTCTGCTACCATCTGTGGTTGGTGCTATGTTATCTCAGCCTTACAGACTTTGGAAGTTATGGCTGGGGGTTCAGTGCGTAGGCTATTGTAGTCTTCGCCACCCTGTGGCTTGATTATTTCCAATCAGCCATTATCTAGTAAATGTTAGAAGTAGTAAAAGGAATGCAAACACAATGACTACAATCATTCAAAAATCCGCTGTTATCGTTCGCCTTAACATCCGCATGTGCGGCTTTGAAAAGACAGACAAGGACGTATCCAGTGAGGTTGCTGACAACAAGTCAGCGGCTGATGACGCTGGGCGTTATGTCAAAAAACTTTTCGCTGGCAACCCTATCCTCAAAGATATCAAGAAAGTGCGCGGCAAGGCCCGTAACGTCAACAAGGCCCAAACACTTCCATACTTGGACGGTCAGGACTTGTTGCCCGTGCCTAACTTTGACAAGCACTCCGAATTGATGACTGATTACAAGGACTTATTTGACGCCTTGTGCGAGGACTTCTTTGCTGAATATGAGACACACAGAGATGCCCAACAGGCGCGGCTGGGTGACTTGTTTGATGCAAGCGAATATCCGCCTGTATCTGTTCTGCGTGGAAAGTTTCAGTTCAATATATCTTATGAGCCACTGTCAGACGGCAACACGTTCGACAAAATGTTTGGCAATGCTGAGATGGAACAGCAGTTGATTGCTGATGCAGAAGCGCAGATGCAATCACGCATTGACGAGGCAATGCACAAACTTTACGAACGTCTGCTGAAAACCGTGGATTGTTTCAATACTGCCATGCGGACATACAAGCCAAAAGCTGGTAAGTCCAAGGCAATGAACACCTTCAAAGATACAATCGTGGGCAACATGGTGGATATCTGTGAAGTTCTGCCTCGCCTAAATCTGACAGGTGATGCTGACCTAGCCAACTACTGTGAACTGGTCAAATCAAAATTGACCAACTATGACGCGGCTGACCTTCGCGAGGATGAAAGTCTTCGCAAAACAGCGGCTGACGAGGCACAGGCTATTCTTGACCAAATGTCAGGGTATGGGATGGCGGCATGACAAACTGCCAGCTAGACATTGAGGAGTGTATTCGTATGAAGACACATGGAGACATTACTGAATGGGTGACTATGCGTAAACGTGCATGGGATGAACACCGAAACATATGCCGTAGGCAGGGGGTGAAGCCCCTGCCTTGGGAAACTTTCAAGCGTGTGGTCATGAGGCTGGACGCTTTTCAAGAGATGGTGGACATGGGTGTGCTTCAAGCTAGACGCATCACCGCATCTGCCACCATCATCCCCCTGTTGTCTAACAATACTTGACATTGTAAGTTGTTAGACTTATATCTGTTTTGTCAGTAGGAGAAAAACATGCAAAACACAGAAATGAATATCGCCACCGTGAAGCCTTCTGAATGGAAGGACTTCATCAAAGTCTGCCTATCGGCTGACCTTCCGACTATGACTTGGGGTGCCTCAGGTATTGGCAAGTCAGACGGTCTTCGCCAGATTGCTGAAGAAGAAGGGTACACAGATGTCATCGACATTCGACTGTCGGTGACTGACCCGACTGACTTGAAGGGTATTCCAGTCCCTGATGTTCAGGCTGGGTTCGTGCGCTGGTTGCGTGACCAACGACTTCCGACTGACCCAAAAGCAAAAGTGATTGTTTTGCTTGACGAGGTCAATTCAGGAACACCCATTGAACAGGCAATGGCTTATCAGTTCACTCTCGACAAGGCTATTGGTGACTATGTCCTGCCAGAAAATTGTCGTATTGTGTGCGCTGGTAACCGTGTGTCTGACCGTGGTGTTGTCAACACTATGCCAGCCCCATTACGCAACCGTCTGGTCCATGTAGAGTTGGTGCCTGATGTAGATGACTGGACAACATGGGCCAGTCAGAATGATATCGTGCCTGAATTGGTTGCGTTCGTTCGCTGGAAACAGGACCAGTTGCATCACTTCGAGCCTGAGTTTACAGCGTTTCCATCACCGCGCTCTATCGCAATGCTATCCAGCATTATGAAGAAGCGTCCATCATCATCACTTGAACATAAACTGGTCGAGGGCTGTTGTGGTCGTGGCTTCGCGATAGAGTTCACTGGGTTCCTGAAAGTGTTCCGCTCACTGCCTGATGTCCAGCGTATCAAGACTGACCCTGACAGTGTCGAGGTTCCGACTGACCCATGTACTCTGTATGCAATGGCTTCCAGCGTGGCCCGTATGGCAGATGCAACCAACATGGACAACGTCATGAAGTACACTAAGCGTTTGGGCCGCGAGTTCCAGATGCTGGTGCTTGGCGATATTGGGGCGCGAGACAAGAACCTGTGCAAAAACAAGTCATTCATCGAAATGAACTGTGACTTAAAGAAACTCGCACAGTCCTAAAGAAAATTTGACGGGGGCATCAACTTGTCCCCGTCATGTGTTATACTCTAGTTGTGAGGTAGAAAATGCAAAACGATATCCAAAACGTCATCGACAAAATCAAAGTCGTTACACTTCTGCATCAGCCATTCTTTGGAACTGGTGCATCTAAGCTTGAGTGGTCAGTAGACAATGACCTCACCCAGACAGCTTGCACTGATGGCAAGTTCATCAAATTCAATTCAGATTATCTTATGTCCCTAGACCAGCCCAAGCGTATTGGCCTGACTGTTCATGAGGTGATGCATGTATACGGCAAGCACCACCTTCGCCGTGGCAATCGTGACCCTGAACTTTGGAATATTGCTACTGACTTTCAAATCAACTTGTGTATTCAGGATGCTATTGATGCAGAAAAGCAAAGGCGCGGTGGCGTGTCATGTATGGAGTTGCCTGAAGGTGCGTTGCTTGATGACAAATATCGTGGCATGTCGGCAGAAGATATCTATTCCCTGCTTGAGGTAGAACAGCCGCCCATCAATGTGAAGCCTACTGGTTCGTGTGATGGTGATGGTGATGGTCCAACCTCTGGCGGTGGTTCAGGTGATAAACCAACCGCAGGTAACAAGGCTGGGACAACTTCTGATATTGGTCAGTCATGGGGTGATGTTATTGACAGCCCTGCTGGTTCCGCCGCTGAGATTGCGGATGAGGAACAAGAGATTGAGGTGATGGTCGAACAGGCACACAACCTTGCAAAGTCTCGCGGCAAGTCATTCGGTGCGGCAGAAGCGTTGGTCAGTTCATACAAGAAGCCAACCGTTGACTGGCGTTCAGTCATTCGCGCCATGATGCAGTCAATCAGCAAGGTTGACTATACATACCAGCGGCCACACAAGTACGGTCATCACATTATGTCGTCTGTCGGTGCGTTCATCCCAGACTATCATCGTGAAAACGTGGGCGAGATTGTCCTAGCCATTGACACATCAGCGTCTGTTACTTGGGATGAGGTGCAACAGTATCTGGGTGAATGTCAGTCCATCATGGAAGAACTTCAACCAGCCAAGGTTCACATCGTTCAGTGTGACGCTCGTGTCCAGCATGTTGATACATTCGACATGGGTCAGCCCTTGTCTATCGACAAGGTGCATGGTCGTGGCGGTACAAACTTCCAGCCAGTGTTTGACTGGGTGGATAACGAGATGGACACCAAGCCAATGGCATTGGTGTACCTGACAGATGGATATGCACCAGCACCATCTGTCCCTGACTATCCAGTGTATTGGGCAGTCACTTCAGAAGAACAAGGTCACCTGTTTGGTGAAGTTGTTTCGGTCAACATCAGTCAGTAGGTAAGGGGGTGATAGCTATATCCTACAAAATTGAAAAGGGCATTCCTTATGAGGATGCCCAACCGCATCGCAAGGTATACAAGCGTAAGTCTCGCTTTGATATCTTGAACCAGATGGAACCAAACGATAGCATCGTAGTTTCATCTAAGCGTGAGGCTGGTCTGGCCCGTGCGTTTGCTATACGCAACGGGTTTAAGGTCAAGACTAAGCGCATTGATACACGCAAGTATCGTGTATGGCGTAACGCCGACTAAATAGTACGAGGGGCGAGGACGGGTTCCCAAGATTCTCGCCCCTCTCCAACTCCGTCAGAAGGAATGCAAAATGTTTACAGACAAATATATCCAAGACACATTGACTAGTAACGATGTGAAGCAGTCAAAAAAAGATATGCTACATTACTATCTCCACAAAGAGAACGTAAAGACACAATCACCATTCTTTAAAAGACTTGGCGTAGACTTTTCTACGTTAAACTTTCGGGATAAATATACTGTTCGGTCAATAGTACTTCCCAACGGTGCCGATGCTTTTAGTCAACAGTGGCGTGGAATTGTGGATAGTATAACAGACTTGCGTGATGCTAGAGAAGGGTTCAAGAAAAGAGGTAACACGCACGGTCTTCTCCCTCTTCTCTACAAAGCAAAAAGTGACAATGAATATTCTGAGGTTCGTGACAAGACATATTGGTGGATGTACGACATCAAGCATAAAATCAGACCTAATCTGGATTGGTCGTTAGAGTGCGGTGTTGATGAAGGTAAGTCTTATATGCGACTGAAAGCACAGGTGCATACAGATGCAAATGGTAAGATTGACAAGCGTTATCACCATGACAATGGAACTACTCATCATATTAGTATTCCTGTTCCGCTAATGTGGCACAGACATTTACTACAGATTGGTCAGTCTGTGGTAAACAACAAGATTGTTCTGTCTGTCCGCCCACTTGGTATGCACGGTGATGTAGAAGGTTTTGCCGCCAAGGTTGCTAGTAAAGGACTACGGGCATGGGACTGGAAGGTTGAGGACGTATACCTTGGTAAGTTCTTAGACACTGTGCAAATCTGCAAATCAAGACTGCATATTCAGTCGGTTGCAAAACGTAAGGCATCATCTGAATTTACTGATGAGATGCTGGCGAGTTTTGACTAATGAAGAAACGTATCAAAGAGGTAAAACGTATCGTTAAAAATGAGGGGCTTGATATTATTAACATCAAGCAAGGTAAACACCTCAATCTAACTGTTACTGACGGGTCAGTGGTATTTAGTGTGATTACTCCATTCACCCCGTCATGTAATAGGACATTTCTTCAGATGCGTTCTGATTTAAGGAGAGGTATCCGTGAAGCGCAAAAGAAACCCGATTGCTGAACATCTGTCTAATCCTTTGTTCAGAAGAAGAATTGTCAGGCAACTAAAGGGGAAGGGAAGCTATGACAGAAAACAAAAATATAGAAAATCTAATCGAGTTCCATCAGACAATGATGAACCAAGCCGCAATGGCTGACAGTCATTATCTGTACAACCATCATCGTGAAGAAATGGTCAAGCTTCAGGATGAAAAGCAAAAAGAAACTGACCAGTCAATAGAAGGACATCCAGTATGAGGTACAAAAATATAACCGTGTTCACTGGGGCTGGTATATCAGCCGACAGTGGGCTTCCAACATTCCGCGAACCAAATGGGTTGTGGGATAATCATAACCCAGACATCGTGTCACACAGTGATGGCTTTGAACTTAGCCGTGAAGAGTTTATGAACTTCTGGGATACAGTGAAAGGTGAGTTTGTTGGAAACAAGTTCAAGCCTAACAAAGCACATGAGTTGATTGCCCGTTGGGAGTACGTTCAAACTTCCATAGGTGGTAAGTTTAATCTTATCACAACCAATGTGGATAACTTACATGACCTAGCTGGTTCCAGTGACCCTATCAAAATACACGGTGATATCTTGGTTGATGGTCGTGAATACGAGTACGAGGTAGAGGGTCAGTTGTTTAGTTGGAAAATGCCAGACGTTGTTTTGTTTGGTGACACAGTGAAGAGACAGAAAGACATGTGGGATGCTGTTAATAAAACAGACCTATTTGTTTGTGTTGGCTCGTCATGTTCCCTTGGTGAGGGTGCGATTGTGAGGGCCGCAAAAGATGGTGGTGCTGTTACAGTTGAGATAAACCCTAATCCAACAGGCAACAAAAACTTTGATGTCGTTATTT
>CEOJ01014782.1_pt1 | contig 27908 bp, 29 predicted proteins | sample 530281 | NCBI WGS metagenome assembly CEOJ01 (sample SAMEA2619879, study PRJEB7988) | marine metagenome | isolation source: saline water (ENVO:00002010), including | reverse complement strand
CCTAAATCCAGCGTGTCTGCCAGTTCCACCACATCCCCGGTAGATTGACTATTCTATATGACAAAGGCCAGTATTAAACCCAAAATAGCAAAAATAATCCACATTATTGTCTCATTTAGATTTTCTTTCTTATATGCCATATAGCTAAGAACCCAGAAAATAATTGGTGAAGATAATATGAATGCTTTGCCAACCAATATTATTAATGGCAAAAGACAGACTATCAAAAAAACTTTAAAGAATGTTTCATTTAAGAAATTATTCATTATTTTCTTGAGTTAAATTTAATGAATTTAACTCAGCTTCAATCTCATCTAACTCCCTAGATAGGTTGTTAAGTCTGTTGAGCACTTCAGTAATTTTTTGATTGTTTTGTCTCCTATATTGATCAATGGCATCAAGAGATTCACTATTGTTTTCTAATATTTTCTTTTGTTTATTTAATTCATTGGAAAGTAAGGTTATTTTGAACTGTAAGTCTTCAGCTAACTGAACTTTATCATTAATTGAATCAATCTTATCATCCAACCCATTAATCTGAGATTTAAGAGTTTTAATATTGCTCTCATTTGAGCTATTACTATTTTTTAGTTCTTTAAATGTATCATTATAGCCACCTGGCCCTTGTCGATGTCGCCAAAATTTGTCAATTTCCCTCCCTACAAGGTCTTCAAGTTCCTCAAATTGTTCAGTGAGTGAAGCCATATTTGAAACTTGAGCAGAGCCCTCATCAGTTATATTGCCTTCAATCCTTTCAATTTTTTCTTTAATTACTTCAACCTCAAGTTTGTTTTGATTTTTTTGATCTTCTAAATAGAAGTACATTCCTAGGAGTGAAGCAATTACAAGAACCAATATCAAGGCACTAAACATAAATTGTCCATCTCCTTTTGATTTCCTTCTTCGAGGGATTCTTGTGCTCTCAGTCATAATTTAAAAATTAGATTTTGCCATAAAAACTTTATATCTGTCCCATGTATATTAAAACAAAAATTTTAGAAGTGGTGAAACATGAATTAGACTCATTTTATGAATTACGATAATAAAGCAAAAATAATGCAAAAGGCATATGAACTTATGAGAGATGGAATAAAGAATAGATCCTCGATGTTTCATACTTTAACGATGAGCACAATGCACAAAAATGATATCTATTCTAGAGTCATGGTTCTTAGAGATTTTAATGCTTCTAGAAGATCATTAAGGTTTCATTCAGATTACAGATCTGAAAAGGTGAAAGCGATCAAAGAGAATCCTACTTGTAGTGTAATTGGATATGATCCGGCAGATAAAACGCAAATTCGTATGGTTGGGAAAGCAAAAATTAATCACAAAAACAAAAAATCACAAAAAGCTTGGGAAGAATCTCAATCAATATCAAAAAAATGTTATTCAGTTAAGGATGGGTCAAGTAATGTAATAAATAAGCCTGAGCTATATGATTTTCATATAAAAGATATTGACCTTGAAGAAGGATATGAAAATTTTTCTACCATAACATTCACTTTTACCTCACTGGAGTTTTTGTATCTTCAGAGATCAGGGCACCGTAGATGTAAGTTTGAGTGGGACAATAAAGGAAAAATGAAATCTTACTGGTTAGTACCTTAAGAATTTATCATTTCATTAATAAGACTTTCAACGTACTTTACAATCTCAACCTCAGATAGCTTAAGATCTTTATCAACATACTTTGTTGGTCGTAAACCTGTCCAAAGAGGCTCATTATCAAAACCAGAATAAAGGGTAACTCTTAAATAGGATTGCTCTTGATGATAGTAGTCATCAAAGAAAGGGTCGTAAGCATATCCACCCCTATAATAAGGCGTAGCTCTTCTAAAACTACTTCTTGATCCTTTGTATCCATCACCTACATCTATAGATATTTTCACAAAAAAATCAGGAGACTCACTATCGGCAGATAACCCAAGACCTATTAACTGTTCAGTAAACTCTCTTTTTAATCCAGATTTAGTGAAAGGGCTCACTTTGGTATCTTCTTCGCCCACCACTTTTACATTAAAAGTTTTGTAGTCTGAAAGGTTAAAAGTACTTACTTTTTCAACACTCACAGGATTAGCGCTACAACCTATAATTGTAGTTAAAGTTAATAAAGCTAAGATTTTTTTAAACATACTTTCTTTCTGACTTAAAATATATAATATTAGTTCCCTAAAACTCAAGCACATGAACAACAAAATAATTGAAAAAAAACAAAATAGCTCTCTAGGCTTTGAAGCACAAAGATATCTATTGGAAGAATATAATTCTGAGCATATTCACCTAAAAAATGATTCTAAAGAATTAGTTTTTATGGTCATGTTTAGAACCATACCCGAAGACTCTTCTGGTGTAGCTCATATACTCGAACATACAGCCTTATGTGGTTCAGAAAATTTTAAGGTTAGAGACCCTTTTTTCATGATGCTTAGAAGATCGATGTCTACATTTATGAATGCATTCACTTCAAGCGATTGGACAGCCTACCCTTTTGCCACACAAAGCAAAAAAGATTTTTTTAATCTTTTAGATGTTTATTTAGATGCTGCCTATTTTCCACTTCTTGAAGAAGAAGATTTTAAACAAGAAGGACATAGATTAGAGTTTGCTAAATTTGATAAAAGTAGTAGTGATCTTGAATTTAAGGGTGTGGTATTCAATGAAATGAAAGGGTCAATGAGCAATATTTCAAATACTACATGGCAAGCTTTAACAAGGGGGTTATTTCCAGATCTTACATATAAAAACAATAGTGGGGGCGAACCTGAAGATATTACAAATCTAACACATACGTATTTAAAAGATTTCCATAAAAAGTTCTACCACCCTTCTAATGCTACATATTTCACATGGGGAGATTTAGATGCAACGGAAATACAAAAATTCATAGATAAAAAAATATCAAAAAAATTCAAAAAAATTGAAGAAAATAAAATAGAGATTGTTCCAAAACAAAAAGAGTTCTTAGAACCAGTTAATGTGGATGAGTCTTTTAATCCAGTCTCAAAAGAACAAACTGGATATCAAAATTATTGTGCATGGACTTTAGGTGAAAGTTTTGATATTGACCAGCTTTTGGATGCTCATTTAATTTCACTTCTACTTTTAAGTAATTCTGCTTCGCCCTTATATAAGGTCTTGGAGTCTAATAAGCTTGGAAAATCTCCAGCACAAATATTGGGACTAGAAGATAGTATGAGACATCTAGTTTTCATATGTGGAATTGAGGGAACTGAAGCTAAATCACAATTAAAATTCAATGAGCTTATTGATAATACATTCAAAGATATCGCTAATAATGGCTTTACAGAATCCCAGATTGATGCAGCTCTATATCAGCTTGAATTGGGTAAAAGAGAAATTTCATCAGGCTCATTGCCTTATGGACTTCAAATTCTCTTATCAATGGCTCCAGGTTCATTATATAAATCTGATCCTTTAGTTTTAGCAAATGTTGATGAAGCATTATCCAGACTAAAGGAAAGAGTAAAAAATAAAGATTATCTCAATAAATTAATTGATAAATTATTTGTGTCTAACAAAAATAGAGTGAATCTTGAAATGGTTCCAGACCTAGACCTTATAAATAAAAAAGAGGCTGAACTCAAAAAGATATTGGATAACATCAAGTCATCCATGAGCAGCAAACAAAAATTAGATCTAGTTAATGATGCAAAAATGCTTGCAGACAGACAGAACGCAGTTCCTGATAAAAATTTATTACCAAAGCTTGAGCTCAGCGACGTGCCAAAGAATGTTAACTATCCAAAATCAAAAAAGTTAAGAACTTTTGGTTACAGTCCTACTTTTTATGAACAACATACAAATGGACTAACTTATAATGCTGTCACTAAAGATTTAAATATATCTTCAGCGGAAGAACTGGGACACCTAATGACACTTACTGCTTTATTTGGAAAAGTGGGAGTTAAAGATAAAGACCATTTTCAATTACAAGAAGAAATTTCTCGTATTACAGGTGGAATAAATACATCAAATCATTTTTTTTATGATGAAGACGAATCAATAAAAGGAAAAATATCGCTTTCTGCAAAATTTTTACCGAACAATGCAGTGGACGCAACTAAATTAATCTTTGAGATTTTAAATGATACAAAGCTTGACGATGAAAAAAGAATTAAAGAGTTGATGTTTCAAAACTTTATGGGTTTTCAACAATCTATTGTTGAGAATGGCCATAGATTCGCAATGATGGGTGCTTCATCTACTCATAGTAAATTGTCGTTTGTTCAAGAATCTATTGGAGGTTTAAGTGCAATAAGTAGATTTGTACCTTTTATTTCAAATCAAGATGACCAGATCAAAGATCAGCTCAAGAAAATGCAAAGTATGCTTGAAAAAACTAAATCTGATAAAAATGAGGTTTTATTTATTTCAAACACAAAATTATCCTCTTCACAAATTGATGAAATTAAAGATCTGAATTTTAAGAAAGAGGGAGATTCGGCAATTGATATAGAATTTAGCAAAACTTTTAACAAAGTAGCTCTTCCAATAAATACTCAAGTAAATTTTTCAGCTATGTCATTTGATGCTCCAGTATATGATGCCAAAGAATCTCCTAAATTTATTATTCTTTCTAGTCTCTTAAGAAATGAATATCTACATAAAAGAGTAAGAGAACAAGGTGGAGCCTATGGAGGTGGTGCAGTATATGATCCTTTTTCAGGAACATTTAAGATGTTCTCTTATAGAGACCCAAGGTTTATAGAAACACTGGAGGATTTTGAAAATTCTCTAACCTGGGCATCACTAGGAAGTTTTGATGAAGATATGATTCTTGAAAGCAAATTATCAGTACTATCTGACATTGATAAACCTTCTTCTCCAGCAGGAGAAGCTTTCAAAGATTATCGTCTTAATTCTGAAAATAAACTTCAAAAAGAAAGACAGACATATAGAAATAATATTTTTAATGTAAGTAAAGAAGATATAGTAGTAGCAGCAGAAGTGCTAATAAATAAACCAAAGAGTACTTTTTCGATTATCAATCCAAATCTAGAAAAAACTGCACAAGAAGAAGATTTCTTGATTAAAAGAATTTAGAAAATATCCCAAAAATCCTTACTTTGTTCTTTTAAAGGACATCTCGTTAGCTGTCTTTCATATCTTACTGAGTTATATTTAACTTTCTTGGCAACATCTATAAGCCAGGCTTTATCAGAATCACGGTATGTTTTTCTTTTATACCCTCCATAACCCTCATGATATGCAATATAAAGTTTATCAACCTCATAAGCTTTAATTCTTGCTGATGGTGCTTTTGATAAATACCAGCCAATAAAATCTACTGAATCTGAAAAGTTAGTTCTTCTTGCTCTTTTTTTATTAGTTTGCTTTTTGTACTCTTCCCAAGTTCCCTCTATAGCTTGAGCATAACCTTTAGCACTTGATGATCTCTTCCATGGAATAAAGCCTAATACCTTATCTCTTTCAGGAGCTGCATTTGGATCAAATGAGGATTCCTGTCTGATTATAGCCATCACCGTACTGGGTTGTGCATTCCATTTTTTCTGAGCATCTAAAAGATGCTTGCTCCAGCTTGGATTTTCTTCAATAATTTTACATATATCATCTTGATTACTTGGAATCTTTGTAGAACAACTTACCAGGAGAAGCAAAGTTAAAGTTAGTAATTTATTTTTGATCATACTTTAAGAAAATTTTTTATTTTATCTTCTGTTACTAATTCTATTCCAAGTTCCACTGCTTTTTTATATTTTGAACCTGGATTTTCACCTAAAATTACAAAATCTGTATTTGAGCTGACAGCAGATGAAGGAATTCCACCCTTTTCTTTTATGATATCTTTGATCTCCTCTCTACTGAATTCATTGAATGAACCAGTTATTACTATTCTTTTTCCATCTAAATGACTAGATTCACTAATAATAAAATCTCTTACAATAAGCTCTTTAAGGAGGCTATCAATTCCAACAGGATCAGACTCAAAAAAATTCAAAATATTTTTGGCTACTACATCCCCTATACTGTCAATTTGCATTAAATCATCATATTCTGCTGACCTTAGATTTTTAAAATTTTTAAAATGACGTGCTAAAGCTGATGCGGTCGATTCACCAACTTCAGGCATTCCCAATGAATTAATAAATGTCTCCAACTCAACAGATCTTGATTCCTCAATACTCTCAAAAAGATTATCAATAGACTTTTCACCAAAACCCTCCAAAGATTTCAATTCAGATTCAAAGTTTTTTAGTTTATACAAATCAGCAACTTCTTTTACGTAACCTAGATCTATAAGATGTTGATTAATCTTATAGCCAAGGCCATCAATGTCCATTGCTTTTCTTGAAACAAAGTGTTCAAAATATCCTAGTAATTGTGCGGGACATTTCATCCCTGCATCGCAACGCAAGAATGGACCTTCGTGCTTTAAAGTATTGCTGCATGAAGGACAAAACTCTGGAATATTAACGGGTATTTCTGAACCATCTCTAATTTCAGAATTAACTTTAGTTATTTGAGGAATGACATCCCCTGCTCTTTTAACTAAAACAGTATCATTTACCTTAATATCTAGCCTCTTTAGTTCATCTAAATTATGTAAAGTGACATTTGAGATATTAGCGCCAGATATTAAAACAGATTCAATAGTGGCATATGGCGTTACTATACCTGTTCGGCCTACAGAAAACAGAATATTAGTAACTTTTGAATACTTTTCAGATGCTGGGAATTTCCAAGCTATAGCCCATCTAGGTGCTTTTGAAACGAAACCTAATTTATTTTGATGATTAAAATCATTGACTTTTACAACTGCCCCATCTATCTCATAGTTAAGATTTTCTCTAGAATTAAGAATGTCTTCTACAGATTTTTTTACGTGCTTTTTGTCTCCAAAAGTTATTAATTCATTGGTTGGAAAATCATTAAGCTTTAAGAAATTCAAAAATTCTTTCTGGGATTTAGCCATAAAGTCTTCAGAATGACCGCCTAGACCATAGAAAAAAACATCGAGTGGTCTTTTTTGTACTATCTCTAGGTCTAAATTTCTTAAAGTTCCTGCTGCAGCATTCCTAGGACTAACAAACTTTTTATTTCCACTTTCTTCTAAATTTTTATTTATTTTTTCAAAATCTTTTAAACGAAAAAATATTTCTCCTCTTAATTCAATTATTTTTGGTGCTTCTTTTTCTATTTTTAGAGGTATCTTTTTAATTGTTTTAACATTTTCAGTTACTATTTCTCCAGTTATACCATCACCTCTAGTAACTGCTCGAGTTAAATTACCATTATCATAAGTTAGAGATATGCCAATTCCATCAAATTTTGGCTCTATGGAGTAAGTTATATCTTTGTTATTGATTCGTTTTATTATTCTTTCTTCAAATTTTTCAAACTCTTCATAATTAAAGACATTGCTAAGAGAGAGCATGGGTTTTAGATGATCATGTTTCTCAAAACCTTTAGAGGGTTTAGATCCAACCTTCATAGTTGGAGAATTTTCATTAGCCTCAAGGTTTTCTTCTAATTTTTTTAATCTAGCATAAAGAGCATCAAATTCTGCATCTGTTATTTCTGGGTGATCATCTGAGTGATAGAGCTGATTATGTCTATCTATCTCTGCACGAAGTTTTTTTATTTCATCTTCAATTGGCATAAGATCCTAACTTCAAATCAATAGCATTGGCATTTTCTTTATAATTACCTATTGTCTGATCTGTAATCTTATTAAAGCTTTCATCTAGCAATTTCATGTCAAAGGATCGCTCTAAATTCTTTCCTAAATCAATCATTTGATCAAAAGTTTTTACAACATCTTTTTGACCTTTAAGGTGGAGACCGATCGCTATCAAAGAGATATCTTTTTCTTCTTCAAAAGTGCCAGGTTCTTCTGCATTTAAAACTTTAAAGCCTGGTATTTTATTTCTAGTTGATGATTCAAAATAACCATCTTTAAAAGTAAGGCCATTTGAAAACATCTTAGTTTTTAATGAATCAAGATTTGGTTTTGAATCGATTTTAGATTGTAAATATAGAATCATGAAGTTATCTTCATTTTCATCGGGTAGATAGAGCTCGCCTTGCTTAGGAACTCTTATCTCATTTATTTCTTCTTTTGTTATGTTATTTTCTGCATCACTTAAATTTGCAGGTTCAGTATCTTCTTTATTAAGAATCTTGGAGAATTTAATTCCGTTATTATTTTGTGTTCTTCTGAGGAAGAAAAAAATAATAGCAATTGAAAGCAATATGCCAATTAATAGAATTATATAGCTAGTTATAGAATTCAAGATTGAGCTAACTCCATAGCTTGCTCCACATCTACTGACACAACTTTTGAAACTCCAAGATCCCGCATGGTAACTCCAAGAAGATGAGAGCTCTTCTCCATGGATATTTTATTATGAGTTACAAATATAAATTGAACTTTTTCTGACATCTCATTAACAAGATTAATAAATCTTGCAGTGTTATCGTCATCAAGAGGTGCATCAACCTCATCTAACAAACAAAATGGAGCTGGATTTATTGAAAATAGCGAGAAGACAAGAGCTAAAGCTGTTAATGCTTTTTCACCGCCAGATAATTGTGATAGTTTTGTATTCTTTTTACCTGGTAATCTTGCCATTAAAATCAAGCCTGCATCTTCCGATTTATCAAGTAAGTCTAACTTGCAAAATCCTCCTCCAAATAGTTTTGGAAACATTTCTTCTAAATACTTATTGACTGAATTTAAACAAGTGTGGAAGGATTTATTGGATTCCATATCAATTTTTCTTATCGCTTCGTCAAGCTTGCTTAAAGAAGTCTCTAATTCCTCTATTTGACCTGTCAATGTTTCCTTACGCTCCTTTTCAGCCTCTAAAGTCTCTGGAGCAGCAAAGTTAATTGGCCCTAGATTCATTATTCTTTTCTGTAATTTTTCTAAGTCTTGTACAACAGAATCCCTGTCGCCATCAACATCTTTAACATCTAAATAAGTCTCAAGCCTTTCTTGTTTTTCCTTAATGTCTATTTCAATCGTTCTCTTATTAACTTCTTTCTCATTTCTTTGCTGCATTATTCTTTCTTTTTCAGATTCTAATTTCGTAATCTCTGCCTCAATGGCTCTCATTTCTTCATTTGCTTTATCTTGATTTGATCTTAATTCAATTACTTTAAGTTCTTGGCTCTTCCTAGTTTCAATTAAACCTGAAAGCTCGAGCTTTTCTTTGGCAAGATCTTTTTTCATAAACTCTTTATCTTTAAGAATCTGTTCATTTCTTGATGCAAACTGACCACGCAGAGCATTAATTGTCTCTACAGCCTCTCCACTCTCACCAAGACCATATTGATAGCCTTTTTTCCAAAATTCTTTTAAAGATTTTTCTATTAAATCAGAATCTTTTTTATTTAAATTAGATTCGATGCTTTGAGTAATTTTTTTTGAGTCATTCATGATATCTTGCATGACTTTTTCATCAATCTTGCTCAAATCAGATTTAGCAGAATCCAATTCTTTTGATAAATCTTCAAGATTGACTAGGTTTTTTTGCTCTTCTTTTGATAATTCGTCTATTCGGTTTGCAACAGTTCTCTCTTTTTCTTCTATCAATGATATTTTTGCACCAGATTCAAAAAAACCTCTTTGTTCTTCTTCAAGTTTTTTCAAACTTTCCATCATTTGAGTTTTATTTACATCTCTTTTTGCTACGAAGGCCAATCGATCGCCATCGATTTTCTCAAGATCTTTATCAATAGATTTGTTTTCTTTCTCTGATTCATTCATAAGTTTCAATAACCCATTCATATCATCAGTAAGAATAAATTTTTGATACTCTTTTTCTTTGTCTCTTAATTTTTTATATTTTGTTGTTAGGTTTGCTTCGGCATTTAACCTTCTAATTGATCTTTTGACTTCATCTTCTAAATCTTTAAGCCTAGAGATATTCTCAGAAGTTCTTCTTATTCTTGATTCTGTTTCTCTTTTTCTTTCCTTATATTTTGATATTCCTGCGGCTTCTTCTACATAACTTCTAAGTTCTTCAGGTTTTGCTCCAACTAGACTAGATATAATGCCTTGTTCAATAATTGCATAGCTATTGCCGCCCAAACCAGTACCGAGAAAAAGATCCTGTACGTCTCTTCTTCTTGCAGAAGTATTATTAACAAAATAGTTTGATTGGCCATCACGCCCCATTTCTCTTTTTACACTTACTTCATCAAATTCTAGGTACTCTCCACCTAAAAAATTTTCAGAATTATCAAAAAATAATTCAACCGAACAATGACTTACAGGTTTTCTAGTATCAGATCCATTGAAGATTACATCTTGAAGACTTTCACTTCTAAGACTCTTAGGTGATAGCTCTCCCTTCACCCATTTTATGGCATCTATAATGTTAGATTTTCCACATCCATTAGGGCCAACAATGCCACACATGATTCCTGGAAAATCAATCTGAATTGGGTCAACAAAGCTTTTGAACCCTGCTATTTTTAAGCTTTTAAGTCTCATTTAGATTTTCTAATAGTATAGGTGGTTACAAGCAAGATGGATATAACTAAAATCACTAAAGGGATAAGAAAAATTGACTTGTTATCTTCAATATTTGTGTTGAGCAATATGTAGTCTCCATACCTGTCTTGCATAAAATCAAAAATCTCTTGATCTGAATAACCCTCATTGATTAATGAGGCAATTTCTTTTTTTATATCCTGAGAGATTGGAGCATTCGAGCTTGAGAGATTTCCATATGAACACATAGGACATCTAATATTATCAGCCAGATATTCAAGTCTTTCTAGCTCTTCTTTATTTAAATCTTCATAAAGAGCATCTCCCTGCATTAAAAAGCAAATAAAAAATAGAAACCTAAAAGTATTTTTCAAATTCTTCCTTCCATATATTTTTATCAATTACACCAATCCTATGAGCAACAATTTTTCCATCAATAATTAAAAATGTTTCTGGAGGACCTATTACTCCCAACTTCAAAGAAAAATCTCCGTCTAAATCAAGTATGGAAAAATCATATGGATCACCAAATTTTTCAAGGTATTTTTTTGTCTCTGAAATTTGATCCTTATGGCTAATACCTATGATTTTTACATCCTTTGAACTTGAAATATCCATTAAGAATGGGTGTTCAACCTGACATGGAGTACAATAACTTGCATAGACATTCAATAAGACCTTGCCTTTCAAAAGTAATTCTTTATCTACTTTAGTATTCTCAATTGTATAGAGGTCTCTATCTAAAATAAGAGGCTTACCTTCTTGATTTTTTACCGGAGAAACTTCATCTTTTTGTAATGAAATAGCAAAAAAACTAAATAAACCTATTAGCAAGACCAAAATAAAAATTAAAAATGCTCTAGTGCTCATACCTTTTAATTGTTCCGTAAAGAATTGATAAAAGTAGTAAACATGATGACATCCAAATCATCATAATTCCATACTTAATGGAGTATCTTACTGCCCATGATCCATCTGGTTTTAAGTCTCCTAAAACCACGAGATAATCTTTTGTTATATATGGTGCAATTCCTGTTTCTGAAGTAATTACACCTCCAGCCTTATATACACGCTTTTCTGCAACAATATTAAAATACTTGCCATTATCTTCAACTTCAAAATTTGCTACATAACTATTAAAATTTTGACTTGGAACAATATCTGCTGACTTAAAAACTAAATTTGTTCCCATAAATTCAACCTTATCACTCGGCTTAATTCTAAAATCAATATTTTTTGAGAATTCATAGTTTAAAAGTACGGAAAAGGTAAGCCAGGCTACTGCTAAATGTCCTAAAGTTTTATGCAGCCTAATCGATTTATTTTTGTTGTACAGATTTAAGATAGCTTTACTAATCAAAATCAATAAAAACAATCCAGATAGAATCAAACCAAAACTAACAAATATTTTAATTGGTATAGCTGCAATAAAAATTAGTATTGCAGCAATTAATAGTAAAAATATTGTCAACTTGTTAACAGATAATAGTTTAGGGAACTGTTCCAATGTAAAAAGAGTCATTAGTGCAAAAACTGCAGGAGTTATTAATTGAGAGAAATAATTTGGACCAACACTAAATTTTTCATTGTAAATAACCTCATAGTAAATTGGATATAAAGTTCCCAAAAAAACGATTAGAAGTATAGTCATTAAAATAATATTGTTTAGAACAAGCAGATAATTTCTTGACATAAATTTAGGCCAATCACTATTTAAAAAATTGCTTCGCCAAAAAAATATTGCTAATGAAACTAATGAAAATAGTGCAAAAATACTAAGTAAGAAAACTCCTCTTGAAGGATCGGAAGCAAAAGTATGAACACTATTGAGAATTCCTGATCTAACTATAAATGATCCAAGAATAGAGAGTAAAAAAGTAAGTATGCCTAAAAAAACCATCCAAGAAAGAAGAACTTTATTTCTGCTAAAAATAAGAGAATGAGTAAAAGCTGTCCCCGCTAGCCATGGCATTAAAGCAACATTTTCAACTGGGTCCCAAAACCAATAACCGCCCCAACCTAATTCATAATAAGCCCATATAGAACCAAGAAGTATCCCAAATGACAGAGTAAACCATGCAAGTCCTGCCCAAACTTTAATTACGCTGAATAATTCTTTATTAAAATTTGTGAACATGCCGGCAACAACAAAGCTAAACGTGATTGCATAGAAAACATAACCAGTAAAAAGCATGGGTGGATGTATGACTAATAATGGATCTTGTAATAATGGGTTTAAATCAAGCTCTAATGGCGGAATAACATCAAAGACCATAAATGGATTGGATGTTAATACCAGAAATAGTAAATAGAAGAAAAGAATGAAAGCTAAAACACAATTTGAGAGTGCTAAATATCTACTTTCTTTTACAAAGATATTATTTAACGCCCCACAGAAAGCAAGGAGCAATATCATTAATAAGAAAGAGCCTTCATGGGCTGCCCAAAAAGCTGATATTTTATAAAAAATAGGTAGCAAGATATTTGAATTTTGCCAAACATAAACAAATGAAAAGTTATCGCTCAAAAACTGGTATGACAGGTAGAAAGAGCCGATAAGCAGAACCCAAAAATTGGCATAAATTAAATTCTTCACCAAAAAATGTGATTTTCCCTTTAGAGAAAAAATAAAAATCAGAACACATAAAAATCCTGAAAACCAAAGAATTGAACTTCCAAATAAATCTGCGCTAATCTTCCACCTCTATTTTTATCGGCATATAGTTTTCATCATGTTTAGCTAAGATTTCGTTAGCAATAAAAATTTTTCTTTCTTCATCCAGATATCCTGTTGCAACAACACCACTATCCTCTTTAAATAAATTTGGAGTAACTCCTTCATAGAGAACTTTAATCTCATGATTGAAGTCTGTTACTATAAATTCAATTTCTAAAGATTCAGATTCTTTTAAACTATCTTTTTTTACCATGCCACCTAGTTTAAATTTACTATCTAGATCATATTCGCCTGATTTGATTTGAGTGGGAGTCAAATATAAATCAATATTTGTTTCTAGAGCCCTTAAGATTGAATATGTGATCAATGCTACTGAAATCAAAATTGAAACGATAATAAAGATTTTATTTAATCTATTTTTTCTAATCATTTAAATCATCCTGACAATCTTTTAATTTTTTTGAATATCTGACATATGAAAGAACGTAAAGAGTTAAAATGACTGAAATAGATAATAAATATGTTCCAAACACAGTATTTAAGCTATCCATTAAGAACCTCTTTAATCATTCTTGTATTGCTGCTTCTATTTAAGATTTCAAACTGAATATTTCTTCCGAAGATAGCAAATGATAAAAATAACAAAGCAATTAGCATTATCGGAAGCACATAAAGCATTTCTAAAGCAATTGAACTACCACTTGAGGTAATGCTTGCATTTTGATGTAGAGTATTCCACCAATCAACGGAAAATTTAATTATTGGAATATTAATAGCGCCAATAATTGCAATAATGCTGAGTATTTGATCTGCTGTCTGATGAGAGCTAAATGACGACCTTAGAGCAAGTAGACCTACGTATTGAATCAGCAGAATGAAAGTTGAGGTTATCCTTGCATCCCAAACCCAGTAAGTGCCCCAGGTAGGTTTGCCCCAAATTGATCCTGTAACTAATACTAAAGCAGTGAATATTAGGCCTATGCTTATAGCAGCATTGAGAAAAATAGCAGAAATCTTTGTTCTCCATACCAGATATATAAAGCCATTAATAGCCAAAAATATGTAAATTAATTCAGACAATATGGCTGAGGGTACATGGACAAATAGAATTCTATAAATCTCTTTTTGTTCAGCATCTGCAGGCAAAACATATAAAGCTAGATATGAGGCAAAACAGAATCCAATTAATCCAATAATCAATGAAGGCAGTGTTACCTTTTCAAAAAATTTGAAAACTTTATTAAGAACTAAATATTTGGCTACAAATTGATACATCTTATCTACTTTGAATTTTTAAAACTTCTAGGGTTGTATAAAAAATAAATGAAGACGCGAACACAAAATATGCAGATAAGAACCAAAAATTTGGCTCAAATTTTCCATCAACAAAAATTCCTTTAACCAGAATAATAAATGGTATTAAAAGAGGAATAATCAATAAGGCATTGAGTGAATTATTCCTTTTTAAAGATATGGCACTTCCTAGATTGAAAAAGAAATAAAGAGTACTAAGCATGATAATAAAAACGCCTAAAAGACTAATAGATATCTCACCACCTTGAAAGAATAGAGAAATCATTCCTATTGGAGTAAATACAAAAAATAGATTTATTATCCACTTAGATAATAAGTAAAAAATTATATCTAATGATCCTCCTTCACAAAATTTTTGCTCTAAGTAGCCGTTTAAATGGTCCTCTTTAAATGAATTTTCAGAAATAATGAATATTGTTATAAATGATGCAATGAATGAACTTGCATAATTTAGACTATTATCTAAATCTAACACCAGGAAAATTACATAGATGATTCCAAAAATTGAAATAGGCAAGTAAATATTTTTTGGAATCAAGAAAAATAATTTTAATTCTCTTAAAAAAGCTCTATTCATTATCTTTCCCTAAAACAATCTTTTTGCTTGCATCAATTTTGTCTTGATGATTTGTCAAGATAACAGTACCACCCTTCCCGATATGATTTAGCATGATCTCTTTTAACTCCACTATTGATTCGCTATCAAGACCTGCGAAAGGTTCATCAACTATCCAAATATTTTTTCCTGAACTAATCACTCTTATTAATGCCGCTTTTCTTTTTTCGCCATATGAGAGATTAAAAAATTTCTGGTTCTTCAATTCTTTTAAACCTAATCTGCTTAAAAGGCCTTTTTCAATTTGAATATTAAGAATTTCAAAGTTTTGTCTTAAGGTTATTTCTTCTACAAAACCATTTTTATGTCCAAGATAAGAAATTTGGTCTGCTATATAATCTTTTGAATCAATACCTTTGCATGTAATTAATCCTGTAATTATTTTAAGTAGTGTTGTCTTTCCTGATCCATTTATACCTCTTATTTCAATAATTTCGCCAGAATTGATGACTTCTGAAATTTCTGAAAATACAAGCTTTCCATCTATTTGATGAGATATTTTTTTAAGACTATATAAATTCATGGAATTACCTTAGTATTTTATCAAGAGAAATGATTTAAAGGGGGACTAATGAGAGTACTTTCAATTTTTTTACTATGTGGCTATATATTTGCAGATCCTTATTTTCCTGATGATAATTGGGAAACAAAAAATCATGATGAAGTTGGTTTAGATGAGTCGAAAATAGACAATTTATTTGAGCTTACTTTTTCTGATGACGCAACAATGAGTGCTGTTTTAATCAAAGACGGTTACATAATTAGAGAACAATATGCTGAGGGTTTTAATAAAGATTCTTTTGGCACTTCCTGGTCTACTGCTAAAAGTTTTTATGCTGCACTAGTAGGAATATCGCTAGATAAAGGTGAAATTGATAGTTTAGATGATCCGGTAGCAAAATATGTGCCTCAATATAATGAAGGTGAAAAAAAGAACATAACAATTAGGCAGATCCTTAATATGACAAGCGGCCTAGAATTTCCTAGTCATGAACATGAGATGATGTTTTTTGAAGCTGATCATTTAGCGTATGCCTATAAAGTAGATGTAGAGAATAAGCCAGGAGAGGTATTCCAATATAATAATGTTAACTCCATGCTTATGGGGGAAATTCTAAAAGGTGCGACAGGAAAAACAGCCAAACAACTAATCGAAGAAAGATTATTTAGTAAAATTGGTTTAAAAAATTATACTGCTTGGGAGGATGAGGCTGGAAATACTTTAACCTATTGCTGTTTGGACATGTCAGCAAGAGACTACTCTAGATTTGGTCTTTTATTTTCAAGAGATGGAAATTGGAATGGAGATCAGGTGATTTCAAAAAATTATGTTGATGAATCTTTAAAATTATATTGGGGGTCTACACCAAGTATGGGATGGACACATAGTGATACTAGAGGCTATAGCTTGCAATGGTGGATTTCAAAATATGATGATGATGCAAAAATTTACAATACAAGTGGAAAATTTGGTCAGTTTGTATTTATTGATAAGGAGAGAGACGTCATATTCACAAGAATTACAAAGTACAAACCTATTGAAGGTGATGTTCAAGATTGGGGCCCTTTGGGCTATTTAAGATTCTTAGGAAGTGTAAAAAGAGCGATTAATTTTTCTAGATTTCTGATTTGGATTGGTTTAATTGACATAGATGGAGGGAATGTAGTCATACCATATACAGCTGAAGATGGTGAATCAAAAGAATTCTATGAGAATTATGTAAAAATTGTTGAGAGAATTGCTGACCTAGAGAAAAGTGATGGCTAGAACTTTTATAATTCTGATTATTTCTTTTAATATTTTTTCTAAAGACAGTCTTAATGAAGAAGTGCTTGACCAATTTATTGGATTAATTGAATCCGATAATTCAACACAAGGTTTTTTAGTTTCAAACAATAATGAAATTGTGCATGAATACTATGGAGATGGTTATACGAGTAAGGACCTAGCAACATCATGGTCAATATCAAAAACTTTCTATGCTGCGCTTTTTGGTGTGGCTATAGAGAAGGGATTAATCTCTTTTGAAGATTTAAGCAAGCCAATAAGTTCATTTATTCCAGAATTAATATCAGATTCAAAATCAGAATTAACTGTATATAACTTATTAGCTATGCGCTCTGGACTTGAAATAACAGAATATCTTAATGAAGAGATGTTTTTTTCAGTAGACAACTTGAAATTTGCTATGAATGTTGATCCCGTCATGCCTCAAGGACAAATTTATGAATACAATAATGTTAATACTATGCTCTTAAGCCCTATTCTTAAGAATATTTTTAAGAAAGAACCTCATGAAGTTTTGATTGAAGAAATATTAAATCCTCTAGGTATTGAAAAATATGGTTTATGGAGCGATTCAGCAGGCAATGACATGACTTATTATGGTATTGACTTAATGCCGAGGGATTTCTTGAAATTTGCACATCTATATATGAACAATGGAAAATTGAATGGAAGACAAATCATTGATGAATACTTTGTTAGTGAATCAATAAAACCGATTTCTGAAGGGTTTGGAGAATGGTTTGGTTTGCATTGGAGTGTAAGGAAATTTAATGATGAAAAAACTTTAATTGGGCTTGAAGTAACAGATGGACAGTTCATGTTTTTTATACCTGAAGAAAAAATTGCAGCAGTCAGATTTACTAAATATTTTCATAATTATAATAAGGGTCATCAAATAGAATTTGGATTTTTGAGATACTTGTTATGGTTGCCATATTCTTGGGTTAAATGGATTACAACTTTGGTTGCTACTGAAACAGAGCCGGGCCAAATGCCAGAAGATGACCCAAATATAAATTTCCCAGATACAAAATCACTCGGATTATCAGAACTCAATTGCCCTTTCACTCCTCCAGACAAATGTCCTGGTGTCAGAAGAGTTCAAGATTTAATTTTTGGACTTGGGCAACCTAATCCCAATTAAGTACTACTTTTCCTGCCTTACCTGCATTTAGCAATTCAAATGCTTTTTCATATTCAGTGAAATGAAATGAATGTGTAATTACATTTGTTACATCTAATCCTGATTCAATTAGAGCTAGGCCCTTATACCAGGTTTCAAACATTTCACGACCATATATAGCTTTTAAGGTTAAAGCTTTAAAAATTAATTTTGGTAGATCTAAATTAATTGAATCAGATGGAAGTCCAAGTAAAGCTACTTTTCCTCCCATAAGCATAGAGTCAATCATTTGATCTAAAGCAGACTCTGAACCAGACATTTCCAGTCCTATATCAAAACCTTCCTTTAGCCCCATGTGTTTCATTTTTTCTTTAAGGTTTTCTTTTGATGGATTCAATGTTTCAACATCACATACACTTTTAGCCAAAGATAATCTGTCATCATTTATATCAGTTATAAGCACTTTTCTGGCACCAACATGAAGAGCAATGGCCGCGGACATTATGCCTATCGGTCCTGCACCAGTTATCAATACATCCTCACCAACTAAGTCAAAAGATAAAGCAGCATGAACAGCATTTCCATAAGGATCTAATATTGCCCCCATTTCATTATCTACTGAGCCTGGTAATTTAATGACATTTCTTGAGGGAACACATAAGAATTCAGCAAATGCACCATCTCTGTTAACTCCTACATTTATCGTATCTGGATCAAGATGTAGTTTTCCTGATCTAGCATTTCTACTTGTGGACCCCACTATATGAGATTCAGCTGAAACCCTATCTCCTAAACTAAGGTTCTTAACAATAGAGCCGACCTCTACGATCTCCCCCATAAATTCATGACCTACCGTCATTGGAGGTTTAATTGTTTTGCTAGCCCATGCATCCCAATTCCAAATATGTATATCAGTTCCACATATAGCAGTTGCATTAACTTTAATAAGAACCTCATCAGCTTTTATTTTTGGGATATCAACCTCTTTTAACTTTAATCCTACTTCTGCTTTGTCTTTGACTAATGCTTTCATATAACTTTTAATTCTTTTCCAACTTTACCAAATATTTCAATCGCTTTATCAAGTTGTTTTTTTGTATGTTCGCTTGTAATTTGCAACCGTATTCTTGCTTCTCCTTTAGGCACTACAGGATAGAAAAAGCCGATAGCATATAAACCATCTTCAAGAAGCATTTTAGACATTGACTGTGCTGTCTTTGCATCTCCTAGCATTACAGGTGTAATAGGATGCGTATCACCTTTTATTACAAAACCTAAAGATTTCATCTCTTTCCTAAAATAAGAAGTATTTTCTTTTAACCTTTCTCTTCTTTTAGGTTCTTCTTTGATTATATCTAATGCCTTTATTGATGCAGAGACTATTGATGGCGATAAAGCATTAGAAAATAAATATGGTCTAGATTTTTGTTTTAGAAGCTTAATCACATTTTCTTTTGCACATATGAAACCACCGGATGCACCTCCAAGTGCTTTTCCTAACGTACTGCTTAAAATATCTATTTTCCCCTCTAAGCCAAAATATTCTGCAGTCCCCCTTCCATTTTCTCCAATAAAACCTGTAGCATGACAATCATCAAGCATCACTAATGCATCATATTTTTGGGCAAGTTCTACAATCTTATCTAATTTTGCAAATGTTCCATCCATTGAAAAAACACCGTCAGTTACGATGACTTTATGATTGGTTAAATCATCATCAGCTTGTTGCAAGCATTTTTCTAGATCTTGCATGTCGCTATGTTTATATCTGTATCTCTTTGCTTTGCAAAGCCGTATACCATCAATTAATGAAGCATGATTAAGAGAGTCACTAATTATTGCATCTTCATGATCAAAAAGAGGTTCAAAAAGACCACCATTAGCGTCAAAACAAGCCACATAAAGTATGCAATCTTCAAAACCTAAAAAAGAGCTAAGTTTTTTTTCAAGTTTTCTGTGCAAGTCGTTAGTACCGCATATAAACCTAACCGATGCCATTCCAAATCCATCCTCATGAATTGAGTTAGCAGCAGCATCTTTTATATCTTTATTATTCGCTAAACCTAGATAGTCGTTCGCACAAAAATTCATGACCTCCTTGCCATCTTTAAGCTTTACTTCAGTTTGTTGAGGTGAATTGATAAACCTCTCATTTTTATATAAATCATCGCTTAAAATTTGGTTAATTTCATGATTTATATGATTATAAAAACTTTTACTCACAATCAGATTATAATAGAATCCACAATTATCTTATGCATAAAAGAACAAAAATAATATCTACTATCGGTCCTGCATCTAGATCTCCCATTTTAATAAAAAAGCTCTATGACAAAGGAATGAATGTCATAAGAATAAATATGTCACATACATCGATAGCTGATATGAAAAAAATTGTTAATGATATTAAAAAAATTAATAAAAGCATTACATCTTCTATAGGTGTAATGATTGATACTCAAGGGCCTGAGATTAGAACAGCGAACTTTGGTAAAGATATTGAATTAGTAAAAGGTGATGAGATTTTTCTCGTATCGAAAAGCCAAAGAAAAAAGAAAGAGATCCTAATTGATAATTTATCGCACGTTAAGGGACTTAAAACTGGAGGGAAGATTTCTTTAGATAATGGTCAAATAGATCTTAAAATATTATCTCTTTCAAAACAGCATATAAAATGTCTTGTCTTAGATAATGGAAAGATATCAGAAAAAAAGCATGTAAATTTTCCTGGTGCCAAAATTAAATTACCAACCCTAACAGATAAAGATAAACTAGATTTAAATGAAGCATTAAAGACAGGTGTTGATTTCATTGCTTTATCTTTCTGCAGATCTGCAAAAGATTTAAAACAATTAAAGGGGTTTATAAGAAAAAGTAAATCTATCCCTGAAATTTTTGCAAAAGTGGAAGATCAGGAAGGTGTAAAAAATATTAGAGAAATAACCAAAAACAGTGATGGACTCATGATAGCTAGAGGTGATCTAGGAATTGAGACTGATATGACAAATCTTCCTTATGTACAAAGAAATATGGTTAAAATTGCATCTGAACTAGGGAAAAAATCAATTGTTGCCACACAATTACTTGAATCAATGATAAAGAAACCTCACCCAACAAGAGCTGAAGTATCAGATGTTACAAATGCTGTTTATGAAGGTGCAGATGCTTTGATGCTCTCCGCTGAAACTAGCATTGGAAATCATCCAATAAAATGTGTTCAATACTTAAGAGATATTTCTTTAAATGCTGAAAGATCTGAAACACTTCATTTTGAAAGTAATTTAAAGCATGAAAGTGATTGGCATACTCTTGCAGCAACATCAGTAAAACTTGCAAAAAAAATAGAAGCTAATGCCATAGTTGTACTAACTAGAAGCGGATTTACTGCTGAATTAATATCTAGTGCTAGGCCTAGGGTTCCAGTTTTTGCATTTACAAATAATAGAGCTTCTCAAAATAAACTTTCAATATCTTCATCGATAGAAAATATTTTTTTAAATTTCAGCAAGGATCATGAAAAAACAATCAAAAATGCTTTCACAATATTAAAAAATGCATATAAGTTTAAGAAGAATCATAAGTTAATTGTTATTTCAGGCGTATTCTCAGATATATTTGCTGATGCAATACAAATTAGATTTGTAAAATAGTGGAATTTAAAAATTTACCTCAAATAAGCCCATTTTTGAATTTTCAAGAATACTATTTAAGAGCACAAGAATACGATCAGAAATTTTCTGAAGCCGGCTGCATTAGTTCTGTTGATGATGATAATAAGCCACACTCTAGGTTCGTTAACTTCAAATATTTCTTTGAAGAAAGCCTTATTTTTTTTAGCAGTTATAAAAGTGTAAAAGCAAATAATTTCGAAGTTAACAAAAATATTTGTATAAATTTTTGGTGGCCCTCAATAGAAACACAAGTACGAGTAGAAGGTACGATTTCCAAATGTGAGGAAAAATTTTCAGATGAGCATTTTTTTGGGCGGGATGCAGGAAAAAATATTGCTGCCATGATCTCAAATCAATCTGAAGAAATTGAATCCTATGATTTATTGAAACAAAAATATGAAGCAGCTAAACAAAAGATTGATTCTGGTGAGATTCAAGAATCAAGGCCAGATAATTGGGGCGGATATCAAGTTAAAGCAAATTATTTTGAATTTTGGGAAGCTAATGAGGCAAGACTTAATTACAGAGAATGTTACAAAAAAAACAATGATGAGTGGATAAAATCCTACCTTCAGCCATAAAAAAATAATTAATCGAGTCTAAAAGTATAGGTATAAGAAAATCCAATATAGTAATAAGGTTTACCATCACTATCTAAAGCTGGTCTAAAAGTAGATCTTTCAAGAGCTCTTATAGCCTCATTATTTAGAATAGAATTAGCTCCAGATGAAACTTCTATATTTCTTGGTTTACCATTAGTATCTATATCAAATAAAAGAGTAACTTTTCCTTCTAGCCCTCTTTGAATTGCTCTAGACGGATATCTAGGTGACTGTCTATCTGTCATTTTTGGTTCTGAAGCAAGGGATTTAAATGAATCTTGTGGCACTTGAGATGGTTCTTCATTTGATGATTTATTAATTTCTTTTTCAAGCTCATTTAACACTGATACAGCTATGGAATTTACTTTTTCTTCAATAGGATCATTTATCTTAATTTTGCTAGATTCAGTTCTCAATTTATCAATCTGGATTTTTAAGTCTGTAATTTGTTTGTATAAAATTCGATTTTCTTCTTCAAGTTTACGGTACTCAGATCCTGATTCCAAAGCTTGATCTTCAAGTTGTCCATTCATGTACTTTAGAAGGTCAATGTCATCTTGAAGCTCTTTATTATCATTAGATAAATTTTTTGCTGCTTCTAGCTCCTCATTAAGCTCAACTATTGTTTGCTCCAGTTCATATTTCTCTATTAAAAGCTCATCATAATTCCTTGTTAAGTTTTCATTTATATTTTCTGATGAATCATTTGTATTTTTCTCAGTTTCAAATAATTGATCTCTAAATAAATATCCAACAACAATAAGTCCGATTGCAATGATTATAAAAAACCAGGCCATTAAGCCCATTCCTGAACTTTTTTCTTCCCTGTTTCTAAATGAATTTTGTCTAAACTCTCTACTTCCAGCCAATTATTTAAGCTCCTATTTCTTTTTTTTCACATTTAAATCTAAAATTTTCTCTATAGATTTAATTGCTCCTGCAAGGCCAGCAGTTTCTTGAGGAATAATAAGAGAGTTTTCAGATTTTCCTATTGCATCAGCCACATCTTTTTGAGCTTCTAAAGCTTGCAAAGCAACATAAGCATCTGGTGCTTTTTCCAAAGCTTTTGCTATAGCTGCTGCACCCTTTGCTTGCCCTTCCAAACCTCTTGATTCAGCAAGGAAATCCGCCTCAGCAGCAAGCCTCTCTTCCTCAAATTTAGCTTCAGCTGCTAGTATTACTGCCTCTTTTTCTCTCTCTGCTTCTATTACTTGAGCCCTACCCTTTAGCTCAGCAGCTCTTTGATCAGATAATGCTTGAGTTACTTCTTTGTTAAATCTTATTTCTTCTATTTCAACTCTAGTTATTTGTGTACCCCATACTGCAGAGGCTTCCTCTAGAGCTGATTTGACTGAAGCTCCTATTTTTTCTCGGCCTTTAATTATTTCATCTGAATCCATCGTACCAATGCTCTGCCTCAAGGTAGTTTCTAGAAGTTTATATAAAGCCATGCCCAAATCTTCAATTTCATAAACAGCTTTAACCGGATCTATGATCCTAAAATACAGAATGGAGTCAGGATAAATAACTGCATTATCTCTAGAGATGGCATCAATCTCAGGTGGATCTAGCATTATCTCATAGGTTGGTATTGCACCACGATGAACTAATGCACGCATTTCTGTTTGCCCATCGACTGTATCAAATGTATTTATATATGGCTTTTTTATAGATTCTATGAAGGGCAATAAGAAATTTACGCCCGGTGTTAAAACTCTATTATATTTACCTAACCTTTCAACTATTTTAATAGTTGCTTCATCTACAACGGTGAATCCTTTAATTACAACGTAAAGAACTACTACTGCAAAGAAAACCAATACTGCTGTTTCATACATATTTATTTCTCCTTAATAATTAGTGTTATTCCTTCAACTTGATCACAAGTGTATCTGTTGCCGATAACAATTTTTTTGCCTTCTAAGTGTCTTACTGAATAACTTTTTCCACCACCAGGTGTTCCAGACCCCTTATCTGATTCGTTTTCATTAACTTTCGTTATTCTTATCTCCCTTCCTATCATTTGATTTATATTTTCAGCAATTAAATTATCTTTATCATTATAAAAAAGACTTTTTCTGGCATAGAAAACTAAAAATAATGTTGCAACAACAAATATTAGGATTTGGCCTATAGGCCCAACACCTAGAAGGTCAGATATACCTGTAATTATTATTGCTAAGGCAAGCCAAGGTAAAAAATCAGAATCTCCAATTGATGCACTAATAACAATTAATACCAAGGCCACAAGTGCAAAGTGCCAAAAAACTAGATTATCTAGCAAAGTTAAAATAGGGTCCATAGACTTAAAATTACTACATAAACAGTATAAAAAAAAGGCATAAGATATATTTACTTAAGGAATATGTAGATCAAATTTAGTACGCATTTGCTAGATCAACTAAAGATTCAGGATTTATCCTATTGCCATTTAGATAGACAACCCAATGTAAATGAGGTCCAGTAACCCTTCCAGTTGAGCCAACATAAGAAAATTCTTGACCTTGATTGATAATATCACCCACTTTTACTGAAAAACTATTTAAATGACTAAAAGAAGTAAATAGACCTCCGCCATGATCGAGTATAACTATATTTCCACTGTAAAAATGATTCTCAGCTAAAACTACTCTTCCTTTTTTTGGTGCAACTATTGGGGTGCCAACAGCTCCTCTTATATCCAAACCCATATGAGGAGATCTTGGAATATCATTTATGAATCTTCTTTTTCCAAAAGGACTAGTAATTACTGAATCTATTGGGGAAATAAAATTAAAGTCTTGCTCAAATTGGGCTGAATTATTTTTTATAATACTTCTTATCTTTAAATATTCAGCAGAAGCTCTTTCACGATCTTCAATACTAGGATTAACAAGAGATTCATTGTCAATTTTAATTCTTGATTCACCATAATCTCTGTAATTAACTAATATAGTACTCCCAAAAAAATTAATTTCAGTATTCTCATCAACATAAGGTAATCCATATACTAAGAATCTTTGCTTGTCTTGGGTAATCAAATAACCAGAATCCAAATCGTCATTAATTGGTATTAACACATATCCAGCTGATTGGCCTTGAATCTTTTCAACAGAAGCCTCTATCTCATTGACACTTTTACAAGAAGCTAAAAACAGAAAAGAAAATAAGGACAAAAATCGTAGTATTCCTAACATAAGTTTTATACTAGCATAAACACAATTTCAGATTGGCGGAGAGAGAGGGATTCGAACCCTCGATACAGTTGCCCGTATAACACCTTAGCAGGGTGCCGCTTTCGACCACTCAGCCACCTCTCCGGACAGTAAATAATACAAACTATTTAAGAATTAGTCCCGTCCATCTACCTTATTGAATAATTTAATAAGGTCATCTTTTTCAAAATTAGAACAGAATTTATATGGTGGATCGGCTATTTCATCAAGACTATTGGCTTGTTTTAATTCATTTCTTTCATTAGCTGCTATCCAACCAATAATACATCTTTCTGCAATTTCAAGCGTTGAATCATATTCAACCTTTGTAAGGAGAAGGTCAATATCAACAGGTTCTTCTACCATGCTTAATTTATTATCTATTGGATTATCAAGAATAAAAAATTGTTGTTTATCCGACGAAAACTTTTCCCACTTTGGTCCATTAATGAATACGTTGGGGTCTCCATATTTAGCAATATTCGCCCAATATTTCATCATTAACTCACTCAAAGCTAATCTTCCTTTCTCTGATTCTGCAGGAAAGATAATTGGTTTAAGGTAAAAACTTATAGGCCCCATATCAAAGTCTCCACTTATGAATGGTATATCCATGCCATGTGGAGCTCCCAAGTAAAGTTGATAGTTCCCAAATACATCACTATTTACTTCTTCGTCCCAATCAAAACGATAAGAATAAAGGTTCTTATTATTTTTGCTCATTGCTCTTAATGGCTCTTCAGCACCTCTAAATCTCCATATTTCACTACGATATTTGATCCAACTCTTAAGGTTTTCTTCACTTCTTTTTAGGGACCTTATTAATTCCAGTGTTGTGTCATAAAAATAATCAGATTGAATAAAGTAATAATTAAGTTCGTCTCTATTTGTTCCAGCAACTATAACTAAATCAGGGTCAACATTCCTTAAACCACTGTAAATGCCTTTCTTCGGAACCACTATGCCATCTCTGGTTGTTTTTGGTATTTCAGCCCAATCGTTTTCTTGCGAAATTTTTATAACTCTTTTAGTGATCTCCTCTACTGATATACTTCTTAGCTTCTCGGCTATTTCTTCTGATTCCATTAAAAATTTAATATCCTCTTCAAAAAATTCCTCTGATGACAAAGGTGATCCTTTCTCTGCAAATTCCATAGAGTAAGACTCTATATAGCCTGATTGTGATATTGCTTTTTGAAATAAGCCTTTACTTAATGGTGAGCTTAATAAAGCAAGAATGTTATGCCCACCAGCTGATTCACCAAAAACTGTTACATTTGATGGGTCTCCGCCAAAAAATCTAATATTTGATTTAACCCACTCTAGAGATTTTATAATATCTAATTGTCCAAAATTTGATGACTGGTCTAGCCCATCTGCTGTTTCCCTTAGATGTTTGGAAGTAAACCAACCAAATATTCCCAATCTATAGTTTGTAGTTACTATTATTACCTCTTGTGACGTTGCTAATTTTGAAAAATCGTAATCACTTCCTGAACCATAAATATTGGCACCACCATGAACCCAAAACATTACAGGAAAATTGTTTTTTTCAAAAGCTACCTCATTGTTAGGTACGAATATATTTAAATAAAGGCAATCTTCATCTCCACTATATATGTCTCTGTTAAGAGCAAAAGTTAAGTTTCCACTGCCAGGTTGAACGCATGAATTTCCATATTTGATTGCATATATTGTTTCGTTGCTTCTAGGTAAATCTTTTGGAGCCTTCCATCTTAGATCTCCAATAGGAGGTTTAGCGTAGGGAATGCCTTTAAAAGAATAATGATCTCCTTCATTAATTCCAATGATTGTTCCTGCATTAGTTTCAACCTGAAAGTCTCTGTCTGTATTACGTTCAAATAATGAAGAACAAGAACTAATAAACAGCAATAAGAAAAAATTCTGGATAAGGACTTTCATTTAAATTAAATTTTGCAATTTTGACTTTAAATTTTCAAATTTTTCTGAAATATTAGAATTATCTTGGCTTCCACCTTGAGCAAAATCATTACGACCACCACCACTACCATCAAATGAAGCATTCACTAATTCAATTAAGTCTTTAGAATTGAAATTGCTATCAGGTTTTGATGTAACTATGTAAGAGACCTTTTCTCCATCATCTGTCATAAAAATTGAAAAGATTTCATCTTGATCCTTAGCCTTATCTGAGAATCTTCTTAACATTTCAATTGAAGCATTTTCATAAAAAAAGACTAAACCTTTCCCTTCCTTAGAATCTAATTTAGCTTCATGAATTATCTCTGCGCTTAAACTTTTCTCAGTCTTCTTTTTTGATTTTAAAGTTTTATTTTCTTTTATGACTTCTGACACTCTTCCAACTAAATCTTCAGAAGGAACATTAAGAATCTCTGATAATTCTTTGAGAGTTTGAATTGCCTCTTTTGATTTTTTAACTAAATTTGAACCTGT
>CEOJ01006191.1_pt1 | contig 27919 bp, 20 predicted proteins | sample 530281 | NCBI WGS metagenome assembly CEOJ01 (sample SAMEA2619879, study PRJEB7988) | marine metagenome | isolation source: saline water (ENVO:00002010), including | reverse complement strand
ACCATGACCAAGCGAGAAGCAAAGGCACATTTTCTTGCCGTATCTGTTGAGGAAAATCTCAACGACAAACCCGCAATGCGCTTTGCTTGGGGATTGTTCACCGATATGTTGTGCCGCGATGGTTACATCACGATGAAACAATATGAAACCTGGACTTGCCCTTTCTGATCACAATTCACCTCACAAAGTAACAACAATGACTGTCAAAATGCAACCTCGCAAAATCAACAACACTGTGTACGATATGCCAACAGTTGATGGACTCGACCGCTGCGAGATTAACACCAAACTGCATTACCTGAATGTGGAAATGGACAAACTTAAGATGAAGCAAGCATCACTGATTGCAATGCGAGATCAACTCGATCGCCATGCAGAAATGCAGGAAATGGGTGATCTCTTCGATGAAATGTTCGGAGGTTGATGATAGCATGGAAACTAAGTTTCTCCTCTGGGGTGAACATCATCGTCACAATGGTTGGGTGATGAGAGATTGCCTAGGTTACATCGCTTCTAGTAAAGAAGAGGCAATTGCAAGATGTAATCAAAATCAACCACAGTTTGTAATCCAATCCGTCACCATCGAAAACTAACAACAATGCGTATTTTCTTCACTGTCATCATTGTTCTTCTCGGCGTCAACTTTGGCATCGAATTGATGAACTCTAGCATGGTCGATCTTATTAAAGAGCGTAACGAACAACTAGAGCGTGCCATCGACCAGATGTGACAATCGACAAGGTGGACCAACCCCGCTTGATTTTCCCCCAATTCTGTGCCATCATACTGGTATGAACAACAAAGGAACAAACGCCATGCCCATCACCGTCACCAACGACCAGGGCAAAAAATATATCTCACTCGTGCAAGATCCTGCCTTCATTAGTGCAATTCAAGGACTGCAAGAATATGTTTACGATATGAACGCCGACATTGATATGGCATACGATTGGATCTGCGATCAGGCAGATTGTTCCTCCTTTGTTGCAGACCAACCCGCATGGGATTTGTTCTACGATATGTGGGATTCTACCCAAAATCTTGATGACTGAGACTAAAACTTATCCACTTTTTTCTGAACTTATGAACTACACTGATCCTTGCACAATTGCTCTCGAAGCAGATAAAGAACTGATGAAGATTCACGAACCATATAAAATCATCCATGGTCGTGTTTATGATACCAAAGAAGAATATGAGCAAGCATTGCATGAATTTCTCTGCGAAAACTGATGTCTTTTATTAAAATGGAACTCACTCAAATGTTGACTGCTCGTGAACAACTTATGTGGGATATTGATGGAATTGTTGAAGAGTTTGCCTGCAACAATAACATCAGCGAAGATGACATGGAAGATTTAATTCGTGTCCTATGTGATTCTGTCTGCAAAAACTTTCCCACCAAATGAACATGAACCGCTCCGAACTTCAACAGGAACTCATCAACAATATGATCGATGGAATGGACTTCAAAACTATGTGGTCGGTTCTTTATGATTACATGGATGAGAGTTATGATAAGTATAGCGATGAAGAATTGAAGACAGAAGTAGAAGAATACTACCCCGAACTTTTGGAGGAAAGTATAGAGAAAAAACCAATTGTCTAAGTGGCACAAGGGCGCTACCGCAGTGCCCCAAAATCGCTTATCTTAAGGAAGTGGAGGGGACAGCACCCGCCACGCTCTCTAACTCTCTTTTCTTCTCTCATCATGCGTAAGATCGAATCCCAAATGTGCCGCGCCATTCAGTCTAACATCGACTGGCAATCTGGCAACACTTCTGTTCACTTTGACCCCGAAACTGGTGTCTCTGTTGTGCGACTGCACGGCAATAAGATTGCCGAGGTTTCTGACAACGACATGACCATCTTTGACGGTGGTTGGCAATCTGTCACCACAAAATCTCGTCTCAATGCACTTTGCACAGAATTCTGCATTGCTGGCGAAGGTGTTTTCCAGAAAGATTTCAAGTGGTTTGTTCGTAAGTTTGCTGGCGCAATCAACGGCAAAAATGTGTTTGTGAACGAAGAATTCGAGTCTGGTTACATCTTTGCCTGATCACAAAATGATTACTAACAAGGCACAAATGTTGAGGGTCATTAAAGATGCCTCTGCTGCACACTATCTCACAAGGGAGCAAAAGTTTCAAATCTTTTGCAATGTGTGTGACAACATGTTGAAGGAGGGTAGAATCTCCAAAGCAAATCATTCTCGCTGGACTAACATCTACTGATCATCATGACTGACCAAATGTATCAACAAAACATCGACATTATTGCCGATCATTATATGTCAAGGGTTGAGTATTTCGTTGAGCAAGGTGATGCTGAGTCGTGCCATGCTCTCTACTCTGAGTTTGTTGTAGATGGGCAAGATCCTGAGGATGGTGAATATCAATGGACATTCATTCCTTCTCTCTCTAATACATAATAGGTCGCCCAAAAGTTATTACAATGCTTCAATTTCTTAGACCAACTGGTACAAACTGTGTGCTCGAAGCATATACAGAAAGACCAGCAGAATTAGACGGTGTTATGTTACCTGAATTCAAGGTAAATTTCAATACGGCAGCATTACCTCGTTATGCTATTCTTGCCCGTAATGATGACAACACCTATTCTAATCTCAGTGGATATGATACACTGAAAGAGTGTGAAGTCCACATCACCGAACTCGTTGAATCTCGCTCCTGATTATGTCAAACAAACTCTCCATTGAAAATCTTTCCAGCGGCATCAAATTTCACACCGATGCTGTTAGTGAAGTTGCGATCCAGTTAGTGTCAGATACGCCCACAAGAGTTTCTAACTTTATCGCTAAATATGAAGAGTTCATCAATCTCACGATTGATAGGTACGAAGATAATTCATTGGTGTTTAAGTTAGGTGCATCTTCCGTCAAGGAAATTGCCCGTATTTGTGATATAATGTCTGAGGACATAGATGTCATCGATCTGGAAATTCTTTCTACCGAGGGTAACTAACCATGAGCAAACTCGACTTCATTTTCGACGATAGAATTGATGCCCTTATGGATGACATTCCAGAGGACATGTGGTATAATAAACATGGGCAACAATTTCCCGACGATGATAACACCGTTGATGAAAGTGTGCCCTCATTTGTTAAACTTGAATGTCTCTCTGTATGGTGATCGAACCAATGCACAAATACGACTCTGAGTTATACAAACAGATCGTGCTTTATTATCAACAAAGCGTCGCGCTAAAAAATGACACAAACTGGACAAGTCAAAGTAGAACTAACTCATCAGCAGTTAAGTATGCTGAGAGCACTCATCATTCAGTATAGACATATCTGGTCAAGTAAGGGTAAGTTGCCATCACATATCGCAGACTTATTAGACTCCACTGATTATCAACTTGTCAACTCATGTTCACCATCGGACAGTCAGTCAACTACGACGGATTAGCAGGGGTAATTAAGTTTATCTCTGATGAGTATGTGTCAGTCTGCATCAGAAAGTATGAGTCTGATAGTATGCGCGGAGAGACAAGTGTGTGCCTCTGTGTATACCCTGAACGGTGGCAAGACATTATCATCTTGGGCAATAAGTAGACCCCTCTGAGTGTCTCTGAAGCGTCTCTGAGTGTGCTTCTGAGTGTATACACGGAGAATTAAAAAATACCTAAAAAAACATATATTTGTGTTTTATAGAAAGTGTTAATTAGTTCGATAAATGTGCTCTGGGGGTGTTGACTAAGCGAGTGTACTATGGACCTCGCAGTTTGTCAAGTATCAGGGCACATATATCCACAAAGGTATACAAATCATTCTGAGACACACTGATAACCACTGAGACACATTGCAGGTCTGCCAATATCATGGTATAATATGCAGGTAGGCAACAGCAACCCACTCCAATCACCTGGCAGTATGTAACACAAACTCGATGACAATCTGAGGCACTCTGAGTATCACTGAGCGGGAGCAACATTGTGGTCACTGAGTAATACTGAGCAGCGACAGTTGTTCGGTGTTTTGTGTTGTTATTATGCGGTTTAAATGCGATGGGTCCTTCTAACCTACAACGAACCAAATTCGAGATCGATATATCAAGCAAATAAAAAAAATTTTTGATATATAAAAATGACTCACAGGTTCGCGTAATGGAAAAAAAATCTCACAGAATTCTAACCGCCATAAGGTTCGATCCAGTTTCTGATGAGTATGTCGTGAGTCTGCCCGAATCTTTCTGTAATGAATTAGATTGGTATGAGGGCACAGAGATCACAATGAATCTCGATGTAGATGGTATCTTCCTAGAAGAGGAGTATGATGAAGACTGAGACAATCTTTCATGTATATGAAGGAGATGAATGCATCTTTGCGAACCTAACCCCAGACGAATTTAAAAAGAAAATTATCAATAGTGAAATCGACCTGACAGATCACGAAGTTGAGATGGTACAGGGACCTGTTGATACTGATGCGTCCTATTGACGCGGACTATATAAACTGTTAGAATGATGAAGCGTAATTAATCATTATGGCTAAAGGATTTACTGTAAAAGCAAAAGCGCCCCAGAAGCAAGACAAAGAACCTGAATGGGATTATGATGCTGCCCGCGAGATGCTGAGGGGGAAAGCAATTGTCTTCTGTCTTCCTGGTCGGGGTTGCTCATATCAATTCATGAAGTCGTTCCTTCAACTGAGTTTCGACTTGGTTCAGATGGGCGCAAGTATTCAGATCTCTCAAGACTACAGCAGCATGGTGAACTTCGCCCGCTGTAAGTGCTTGGGTGCTAATGTACTTCGTGGACCTGACCAGATTCCCTGGGACGGCAAACTGAAGTATGACTATCAACTGTGGATCGACTCGGATATTGTTTTCAATACTGAGAAGTTCCTGCAACTCGTTCTGCTCGATAAGGACATTGCTGCTGGTTGGTACATGACTGAGGATGGTCGTACTACCTCTGTTGCTCACTGGTTGGATGAAGGCGACTTCCGTAACAACGGCGGCGTCATGAACCACGAGACTGGTGAAACGATGCAGAAGCGTAAGAAGCCCTTCACTGTAGACTACACTGGTTTCGGATGGGTGCTCATCAAGCATGGCGTCTTTGAGCACAAGGAGATGAAGTATCCTTGGTTTGCTCCGAAGATGCAAGTCTTTGAGTCTGGCGATGTTCAGGACATGTGTGGAGAGGATGTGAGTTTCTGTCTCGACGCAATCGAAGCAGGATTTGAGATCTGGTGTGATCCCCGTATCAGGGTTGGTCACGAGAAGACTCGGGTTATCTGATACGATGACAGTCTACACGATCTATGTCGATGGTGCTGAGAGGCACACCGATGTAAGTGAAGACGAGTTCTTTGATATAATGGATGAGTACGCGCAGTCCTTTTATGAGACTGGCGTTCCTCATCCAGATAACATTTCACATATAATGAAGGAGACTAATGGCTAAGGTCAAAAAATCGTTGCTCGGAACCCAATTTATCGAGGCGACCCCCAAAAAAACTCGGCAAGGATCTGGACAGCATACAAAGTACGCAGCAACATCCCGTAACGCTGCTCGGAAACGGTATCGTGGACAAGGTAAAAAATGAGTCAATTAATCATCAATCTTCCTTCTCAAAAGGTTTGGGTTCGTAAAGAATACCTTAGAGATCTTAAAGATGGATTTGGTGAGTTTGTAGAGGGCGTCTGGGTATCGTGCAAATCGATACCTGGGCGTGCTTTTTATTTTGAGACATACTTACCTGAGTATGGAGCAATGTTTGACAAACTCCCGATCTCTGCATTTTTGTCGCGCCCCGAAACGCCGACGCCCGATCTGGACCTTCCTAACCTCCAGTTCTGGAACTGCATGGACTATGGCGTTAGATGCCTCCAGAAGCAGTTTATCGGGTCAATGGACTTCGAGGTACGCACACGCAATTTCGGATCCCTCAAGGGCGAATACTGCTTCACTCTGGACAATTATCATCCTGATCCAGACACTACAGACTACAATGTGAGCGAAGTGCCTGATGAGCATAAGTCACATAACTGTATTGAGTTGGAAAACGGTCAATTCTGTTTGTATCCTAATAACAGAACACGCATCTATGACCTGTCAATTACACCAGAAAATCCAAAGACACCTGACTTTAAGGTAAGTACACACTATTTCCAAGTAGAGAACGGTGTACGATGGGGAAGACTAGGTGATACTGATGAATATTTTTGGGAAACTGAAGAAGAGAAGTCACAATAAATAAATTTTAGGGATAGCAACCCCTCTAAAAGTTCTATCTTAGGACTTTCGGAGGACTAAAATGTCTAATCATCCAGTTCCTGATCATGATAGAGAGTATATGCGAGAAACACACGGTACGGAATATCTAATTACAGACCCAAAATCGGACAAATTGCTCCGAGAAGTGGTCGGTGATCACAAACATGATCTCAAAAGGCAGACTTTACTGCACGAACAGATCAGAAATGACGAAGATTATGATGATTGGGACTATGGCACTGAGCCTAGTTACGGTAAGCCCCTATAAATAATCTCGATATATAGTGTCATTTCATGCCTGAAACTAACTCACGGGCGTTTCAGGACATTAATTTGTCCTTCAAAGCACATCCTGTTACTGGAGATATTCAAGTTCTCAAAAATGAGAACGCGATTAAGCGTGCTGTAAGGAATTTAATTCAAACAATTGGAGGAGAGAGACCATTTCAGGAGTCTCTTGGCACTGATGTAACAAGTTCGCTGTTCGATTTCGTTGATTTTGGTACGGCGAACTTAATTTCTCAACAAATTTTTGATGTTTTGAGGAATTTTGAAGGTAGGATAGCAAATACTAAGGTTGTAGTCAACCCACAACCCGATGATAATGCGTTTGATATCTTAATTACCTATGATATTGTTGGTGATGATTTCCCTCAACAGACATTTGAGTTTGTTTTAGAACCAACTAGGTAAAAAAATGCCATCTTTCAAGTATACAAACCTAAATTTTGATCAAATTAAGAGTTCGATCAAGGATTATTTGAGGTCTAACTCGGAATTTTCCGATTTTGACTTTGAAGGATCGAATATGTCGATCTTAATTGATGTTTTAGCGTACAATACTTACCTGACGGCATTCAATAGCAACATGGTTGCTAACGAATCCTTCCTAGATTCGGCAACTTTAAGAGAAAATGTCGTTTCTCTTGCAAGAAATATCGGATATGTCCCCAGATCGCGTAAAGCAGCACAAGCGATCGTTGATTTTCCGTTCAAATTCAATGGTAACAGCACAACTGTCACTCTGAAGAAGGGTTTGGTGGCAGTTGGTGGCGTAGAAAATACTTCTTATGTCTTTTCCATCCCAGAAGACATCACTGTAACGAGTCCAATTGACGCTGGAGGAGTCGCTGGAGCAAATCCGCCGCGCACAGCGACTTTTTCTGGCATCACTCTCTACCAAGGAACACTTTTAACCAAATCTTGGGTCGTAAATGGTAGTACAGACCAAAGATTTTTGATCGAAAACTCAAATGTTGACATTGATACTCTTAGAGTCACTGTTAGGAAGTCTGGAGCATCTGCTGGTTTAGCATTTGCCAAGGTTGACAACATTATTGATGTAACTTCTACCTCAAATATCTTCTTAATCCAAGAAGCACCGAACGAAACTTACGAATTGCTGTTTGGTGATGGTCTTTTTGGCACAAAATTAGAAGTTGGAGATACTGTTTCTATAAGTTACATCGTAACTGACGGAAAAGACGGAAATGAAGGTAAAAATTTCGCATTTTCTGGAGATGTTCAGAATGATGCCAACAATTCTATCGGATCTACGAATGTAGTTCAAATTACAACCGTTCAGACCGCCCGTAATGGGTCTGATATCGAGTCAATTGACTCTATTCGATACTTTGCACCTAGACAGTACTCCGCGCAGAACAGAGCGGTCACACCTAGGGACTACGAAGCAATTGTACAAGAGATTTATCCCAATACAGAGTCAATTTCTGTAGTTGGTGGCGAAGAACTCGACCCACCCGAATTTGGAACTGTTGTTATGAGCATCAAACCTAAAAATGGCACATTTTTGTCCGACTTTACTAAACAGAATATTCTTAACAAACTCAAAAGTTACACTATTGCAGGGATTAACCAAAGAATCGAAGATCTGAAGATTCTGTACATTGAACTTAACACTAGTGTCTATTATAACAATGCAATTCTTGATGATGCAAATGAACTGAAGGCAGAAGTAACTCAATCTTTGACCGAATATGGTGGTTCTGCTAATTTGAACAAATTTGGTGGCAGATTTAAGTATTCTGAGTCCCAAAATATCATTGACAACACAAATAAGGCAATTACCTCAAATATTACTAAAGTTACGATGCGTCGTGACCTAAAAGCACTGGTTGATCAAGTTGCTCAGTATGAATTATGTTTTGGTAATCAATTCCACATTTTAGACGGCGGCGGAACTGTCAAATCAACTGCTTTTACAATTGCTGGAGAAGATGAATTAGTCTATTTGACGGATATTCCTAGGAATGATGGGAGATACGGAGATATTGCCATCTTTAAACCCGCAAAACTCGAAGGAGAGGATGCAGAGGTTGTTGTTAAGTCTGCTGGCACCGTAGATTACCTAAAAGGTGAAATTTTGATCAATGCTGTCAAGATTACATCAACTGGAAAGGGTAATGGGGTGATCGAAGTTCAAGCGTATCCTGAGTCTAATGATGTGATCGGTCTTAAGGACATTTACTTAAGTCTCGACCTCTCAAACTCCGAGATAAATATCGTGAGAGACACTATATCTTCTGGTCAGCAAATTTCTGGCATTGGATATCAAGTTACATCTAGCTACTCCAACGGATCGCTAATTAGACAGTAGGATGATCGAGACAAACTCCCCCTTAAGTCCACGGGTCAAGACTTATCAGGTCATTTCTGAGGTCGTACCCGAATTTGCCGTTTCTGAGAACCCTAAGTTTGTTGAGTTCTTAAAACAGTACTATATTTCGCAAGATTATCAAGGCGGTCCTGCTGATATCGCTGAAAATATTGATGCGTACATTAAAGTTGATAATCTGACCGTAGATGTCATTAGGGGAGCAACAAATCTCACCGCAGATATTTCTGCGACTGATGATACGATTAATGTAACTAGCACAGACGGATATCCAGAAAAACACGGTCTTATCAAGATCGATAGTGAGATTATTACCTATGCAGACAAGACTCAAACTTCTTTTACTGGATGTACCAGGGGATTCAGCGGTATCTCCACTTATTCCGCTCCTAATGATCCTTCCAATTTAGTTTGGGAGCAAACTACTGCTGCAAGTCACTCTACAGACACTGTAGTAGCAAATGTTAGTGCTCTTTTCCTGAAAGAGTTCTATAAAAAGTTAAAGGCGATGTATACTCCTGGATTAGAGGGAGTAAACCTTTCACCGCAGTTAGATATCAATAATTTTATTAAAGAAGCGAGAAGTTTATACGAAGCAAAGGGAACTGAGGATTCTTTCAAAATTCTCTTCAAAGCATTGTTTGGAATTGATCCAAAAATCAATGATCTTGAAAAATATCTCATAAAACCATCATATGCAAACTATGTTCGCAGAAAAACTCTTTCTGTAGAGTTAATTTCTGGAGATCCATCAAAACTCATTGGAGAAACTCTTTTTCAGGATAATGATCCTGTAAATGACAATTTTAATGAAGCTTCTGGTCCTATTTCGGAAGTTACTGCGATTAGAGATGGATATTTTAAAATTTCACTCTTTACAGGTTTTGATGAAAGGTCTCTCACTGATGGCGAATTTAAAGTCCCAGGAAGAACCAGAAATGTAGGTTTAGTAGGACTTGGTGCGTCTGTAATTACTGTAGATTCCACAATTGGTTTCTCAAGCACGGGCACAATCAATGTTGGTGACCCAAATGATGATTTTTATCAAACTTTGACATATGGGACAAAAAGCATCAACCAGTTCTTTGATGTAAACCCATCAATTGCAACATCAATCCCTAATAACTCTAAAATTTCTGCACCCAATGTCGTATATGGATATGAGAGTGGAGATACTACCAAAAAGGTAGAAATGAGAGTTACTGGTGTTTTGGATAAGTTTTTATCTAACTTAAGTCTCCAAAACCTGGATGCAACATCTTCTATCAAAATCAGAAACTTAGGTAGATGGATTAATAACCCACTTGCCAATAAAACTTACGAAGAAATCTTTTTTAACTCCTGGGTTTATAATACTTCAGGAAGATACTTCATTGATACTTTTGCTGGATCTAGTTTTGTATTAGTCGGTGATATTGACAAAGCTAGTCTTAGAGTCGGAGATAATGTAGAAATTGTTGGCAGAAACACTCAAACGGTATATGCCAGTGGGTTGAGTGTTGCTTCTGTTAATACTTCAACTAAAACCATCACTATTTCTGGTGTAGTACCAACACTAAACACTTCTTTAGAGTATGATTTTAGAAGAATTCAAAATAAAGCAAATTCTTCAATTGTTCCAATCAGAGGTGGACAAGATCAACTTCTGTCTGATATCAATAACACATACCTTGTAACTGAAAATGAATCCGAAAGTGGTAAGAGGGAAGCATATGTTGCTTCTAGTTCTCTTCCCAGTTATTTGATTGCGTCTGATAAGATTAGATCTACTTTAGTAAATCCAACTCTTGCTCTCGGCAACTTTGATGGTTTTGAAAGTACAGAGAACGCATATTCCATTATTGCGTTTGTTGATGATGTTCCATTCAAAACGGGCGATGAAATATCATATGTTCCTGGAGCGGGAACTCCCGTTATTCCTGGATTGGAGCAAAAGAATTACATTGTTGAGGTTTTAAATCCCGCTAACAGAATTCGTCTCTATGCTTCTAGAGCATTTGCTAAAGCAGGTCTTCCAGAATACTTCAATGTTCCAACTGTTACAGGAACCCATGATTTTATTTTGAGTTCTCAAGGAACTAGAAATATTTTCCCATCTAGACCTATTCGTAGGTTCCTTCTTGAGCAAGATCTTAAGAGTGGTAAAGAAGCACAAACTACATCAGAGAGAACCACTGATGGCAATACTGCCATGCTCACCAATGGTCTCGAAATCTTAAATTATAAGGGGAATGATAGAATCTATTATGGTCCCTTAGAGAGAATTGATGTTGTAAGTGGTGGGGATGAGTATGATGTCATGCATCCCCCCAGTATTACTATTAATGATCCTCTGGTTAGCGCAGCAAACACTGCAGCTGCAGTAGTTAGTGCTTCTGGATATGTCAAAGATATCTTTATTGACCCAGTATCGTTTGATATTGACAAGGTTGTTAGTGTAGAAATCTTTGGTGGAAATGGCACTGGAGCAAGAGGTAGAGCACTTACTGAGGAAAGATATCGTGAGATCTCTTTCAGTGGCGTTAGCACTCTTTCTGGTGGTGCTGTAGAGGCAGTCAATGATTTGTTCTCGCTTTCTCAAGACCATAACTTGGTTACAGGTGATAGAATCATCTATAACAATAACGGAAACTCTAATCTTGGAATTGCAACAACTGGAGCGTCTAACGAAGAACTGACCCTCATGAGTGGTCAAGATTACTATGTTAGAGCATTTGATTCTGATTCTCTGTATCTTCACTACAATAAATCAGATGCAGTGTTGGGAATCAACACCATCACTATCACTGAAGATGCCGCAGCGACTAATAGTGGTCTTCATATCTTCAGAACTTATGAAAAGAAAACTGCTATCTCTAGAATTAGCGTAGAAGATGTTGGAGAAAATTACAGCAGTAGAAATGTTATTGCAAGTCCTACTGGTATCAATACATTTAGAGATTATGTTGAATTTAAAAATCATGGATTCTCTGATGGAGATATCGTAAATTACACTTATGATACAACAGCAATCACTGGTCTGAGCAGCACAAAGCAATATAGGATTCTTAAATTAAATGATGATGAGTTCCGTCTTGCTGAAGCGGGCAATAAAGGCGATAAAGCACCGTCTGGAAATGATTATGAAAATAGAGTACATGCTTTCTTGGACTCTAAGGGTAGCGGTTATCAGAGGTTCAGTTATCCAACAATTCAATGTGTAGTAAAAGTTCTTGCCGAAGATCAGACAGAGAAAACTCTTAATGCCACTCCGATTGTTAGGGGTAAGATAACAGATGCTCTGCTATATGATAGTGGCGCAAATTACGGTTCAACCATTCTTAATTTTGTAAATGAACCAACAATTTCTATTCCTAGAGGATCTTTCGGACAGATTGGTATTATTATTTCTAATGGTAGAATTACTTCGGCATTTGTTCTGAGTGGAGGTCAAAACTATGAAGGTCCGCCAGACATCATCGTTAATAGCACAAATTCTGAGGCAAATGGTGCTATTCTTAGAGCAGTAGTAAGTAATGGTTCTATTACTGATGTAAAAGTAATTTCTGGTGGTATTGGATATGATATCAACACAACAACTATTGATATTCTCCCAGTAGGAAATAATCTAAGACTTTCTGCTTCTCTTAGATCTCTCAATATCAATAAAGCATTTGGACTCGATGAAGATGAATTAGATTATCTTGCTCCAGCTGGAGATGGTCTTGCTGTAAATTACATTGGTTATGGCAATTCCATTAGAAATTTCTATGGAGATGATGGTACTAGTCATTCACCAATCATCGGTTGGGCATATGATGGCAATCCAATCTATGGTCCTTTTGGTCTTGAAGACCCTGATAACATTCAATCGGATGTAGAAAGACTTACTTCAAGTTATGTAATTAGTGCGACTAACATTGTAAATAGACCTCCAATCTCAGAATTCCCATATGGGTCTTTAATTAATGATTATGTTTATGATGGTTCTGGAGATCTTGATGAGCATAATGGTAGATTTACCAAAACTCCAGATTTTCCAGAAGGAGTCTATGCATATTTTGCTACTGTAGACATTCTAAACAAACCAGTATTCCCTTACTTTATTGGTGATAGTTATAGAAGTGCTGCTATTCCTGAGAACACTGTCAGAGGTCTTGTAATTGATCAAACTAATTTTAACTTTGAAGAGTCGAAATTAGTCAGAAATACTTATCCTTACAATTTGTTTGGAGATGGTGTTGCATATGATTATGTTTTCCAACCATATTTGACAAATAATCAAGAGTCTCTTCCAGATAATCTTGGCATCGGTTCTGTAACAAGTATCAATGTCCGAGCTGGTGGTGAAGGATACAGTGTGGGAGATTCTATCGTATTTGACGAGACCGAAACAAAAGGTGGTGGTCTTAGTGCTGAGGTTCAAAAAATCAATGGAAAACCCATTGATAGAATTACAAGTCAAACTACACGATTTACAGGAACACCATTCAAGATTGTTCGTGAGGGTGTTAAATTCAGAGTTAATCCATATCATGAGTTTAAGGAAAATGAGTTTGTCAAGATAAGTGGTATTTCAACTTATGTTGAAGATCTTCAGGGGTTCCACAAAATTAGTTTGCCCACTTATTCTGCAACTTTGACTGATAATGGGTACACTGGTATTATTACTGACCTTAGAGTAAATATTGTTCCTCCCAATGTTTCTGCAGGTGATTCCATCGGCATTGGTACAGAAACAATGCGAATTCTCAATGCATTCCCTAGGGAAAACATTGTAAGGGTTGAGAGATATGCTGGGTTTGCCACTGCTGCTACTGGAGCAGGTGTATCTTACTTCACGAGTGAATTTACAATTCCTTTAGAGGGTTTGACTCCTATAGATTCTGAATTCCAAGATCTTTACTATTTTAATCCTAAAGAAGCAGTTGGTGTTGGTACAACCGTAGGATTCTCCACATCTGTTAGTGTTTCTCTTAATGGAGTAACTAAAACAAGATCTATTCTCTCCAAATCAATTTTCATTGGTGAGCATGATATCAGAACTAATGATCTGATTACATTTAATAAGAATGGCAATGCGGATCTGTTTGCCACAAGGTCTGTAGACCCATACATCGCTCCTAGTGCCCTCTCGGGCAATTTCTACGCAGTTAGAAAGACTTCTACCACAATTGGTCTTAAGACTACCCCTGACACTGCAGAGTTGTTCTTTACGAACACTGGTGATGATAGTGCAAATTACTATTTTGAAACAAATTATAATCAAGCAACTGCCGATATTGAAAAGAATGATCTGACAGTCGTAACAACAGAAGAACATGACCTCGCAAGAGGTGATCAGTTCTCTCTGGTTGTTCAACCTGGACTTTCTACTGGTATTGGAACCTCTACCTCAGTAAGAGTACAACTTCTTGATGGTAATGTTATTATCAACTCGGTCAATCTTCCAACTTCTGGAGTAAACACGACTACCAATACATTTACCGTAGAAGATCATGGTTTAGAAACTGGATTTAAAGTTCTGGCATATGGTGCTGCTGGAGTACCAGCAGATCTTCCCTCAGGTCTATCTCAGAGAACATATTTTGTCTTAAAAATTGATGATGACAACTTCCAACTTTCTGATTCTAGACTTCAACTATTTAAAGATCCACCAGAAGTTGTTAGCGTAGCAACTACAGGTGTAACTGGTCAGACTCTAAATCCAATCAATCCTCCGATTAAAGTAACTAAGAATAATAACTTAGTGTTTAATTTGAATGATCCATCACTGCTTGGATCACAACTTAAAATTTTCTATGATAACAATTACTTCAATGAGTTTGTTGGTAGTGCGTCAACTGCAAATATTGAAGTTGTTGGGTTTGGAACTGTTGGTATTGGAACGACTTTAGCATCTGCTACTCCAACCAAAACCATCAACTATAACAAATCGTTTAGTGGCGAGTTGTATTATGGTATTGAAAAAGGTGGATACATGTCCACATCTGACTATGAAGTATTTGGATATAACAAAATTTCTTTCGAGAACAGTGGATACAATGGATCATATACCGTTGTTGGATTAGGGTCTACCACATTTAGTGCTACTCTTGCATTAGAACCAGAAAAGGCACATTACTTATCAAGTGACTGTGATGATCTTTATTATACTACCACATCAATTGGTGCTACTGGCGGAATTGCTAAAGTACGCTTAATCAGTGGTGGATTTGGATATGATAAGTTCCCTGCTGTAACATCAATCGGAAATAGTGGTATTAGTGCCGAATTGCAACTGATTGGTCCAAATATTAACTTACTGCAAGATATTAGTGTTCCGACAGATGTATATGGATATCCATCTGACAATACTCTGAAACCTGATGCATTCTTGCCTAGAGTTGTAAGAATCAAGAATGCCAACAAGGTTATTGAGGCAGAAGTTACTTTTGGTGGAAGATCGTATCTCAATGCACCATCTTTGGCATTGTATGATAAAACAACGGGCGAGATCGTTGATAATGGTTTGATTGTTTCTAGTTTGAGCGATTCTGCTGTAAACGCTGTTGAAGTAGTAGTTGAACCAAGAGGTCTGACAGGTAGCGAATATGGTCTTGCTCCGTTGCAAAATAGTAACGGTATTTCGATCATCGAAGCATTTTCTGATGTAGGTTTCCTTACATGTAAGATTACAACTCCCATTTTGGGATATGTTAATGAACCATTTACCGCTGGTGAATCTGTATTTGTTGAGGGTGTAGAATTTAATAATGATGGTGATGGATTTAATGGTGGTGATTACAAGTTCGCAAACTTTACTATTGTAGATTACAACTCTGCAGTAAACCCAAGAGAAGTAACTTTCGCTTATGCGGGTCTTACTAATAACACAGGTACTGGCGCAACGGTTAGACCTGGATTTGGTCAAATTGTAAAAGCAGGAGATCTTGCTCAATTTAGTGTAACCAAGAAATTCTCTGATTTTGCAATCAACGAACCTCTTAGAAGGAACGATGACTTAGTGTTGGATCTTATCTTAAGATCCATTAATACTAGCACAGGCGTTATGGTTATCGAAGGTTCTAGACCTTTACAACCAGATGACATTCTGGTCGGAACTAATAGTGGTGACCGTGCAGAAGTTGATGTTGTCGATGAATTTGATGGTTATTTTGATATTAGTGCCACTATTGACACTAATGTAGGATGGGGCGACAATATTGGTTTGATTGGTGATTCTAACCAATTCTTACCAGATAATGATTATTATCAAAATATGTCTTATGCTATTGAAAGTGAAAAGACATATGAGGAAATTGTCACCTATGTAAATGACATTGTTCACCCAGCAGGTATGAAGAATTTTGCTAATACGCAAATTCTTTCTGTTGGTGATGCTGGCGAGTCAACACAACCAGCAGATGATGCAGGTGGATTTGTTCTTGACTTTGTTAGCGATCCTCTGAGAGTTGATGCTATTTACGGATTCGATCTCTCTAGAGATGTTGATTCTGCTGACAATGTATCTAAATTCCTTGAACTTAAATCAACAAGACTGGCTGACTATATTTTAAATAAGACAAATAGAGTTCTCATCCATGATGACATTTCTCCTGAATTTGTAAGTAACGAATCTAATGACTTGAGCGACGATAGAACTATCGCTGCTGCTGTTGCTGGTAGAAATTTTGCAAGATATCTGGTTCTCACAACTCATGATGCGGAGAATCCCCTCAACAATCAATATCAGTTCAATGAATTGGTTCTGGTTGCCTTAAATGGTAATACTTACTTGGTGCAGAAGTCTCACCTAAACAATGTTAATAATGTTGGTTTAGCAACTGGTTACTGTGAGTATTTCTCTTTCTTCAATGTTAATGACAACATTACTGAAGTAAGAATCAAACCTTATGAGACATTCGATACTGATTATGACATCAAAGCATTCCAGCAAGGTTTTGCTGCTGATGTTGGTATTGGTTCAACCAGTCTTGGTAACGCTGTAAATTCTTCTGCTAATGTCACGGTTGGTACAGGAACTACGACTGAGGTTATCGGATTTAGCACAACTACATTCGTTGGTGGTATTGGTCACTTTGTTGTCTTAGATAGTTCTAATGATAAGATTGATTATGTGGAATTGGCATTGCAACATGATGGTGTCGATACTTATCTCACAGAACTAGCTTCGTTCAACACTAAGCAAAGCATCGGCGGTCTTTCAGGTCCCAATTTCATGGGAACCTTTACCTCTAGGATTGAAAGTGGTGTAGTTAAAATTGAGTATGTCCACAGCGAACCAATTCCTGTATCAATTAGAACTAAATTTACATCATTTGAACCAGTTGGTCTTGGAACTACAAGTGTCAAGCACTTAAACCTTGAATTTACTCCAGAGGGTACAGAAAGAACTGCAAGAGTCGTTGTTGGTGCGTCTGCAACTACGGGTATCTCAACTATCGTTGGTATTACAACTAACATTGATCTTTCCTTCAAGACAACTGCTCATGTGTCTATTGGTGAGACTCAAACGATTCATCAGATTTATGTTCTGAGTGATCCTGAGAAAGCAGACACATACATCACTCAAGGTCCTATTGCTGCTGTTGGCACCACCACAGGTGTCGGTACATTTGGTGCAGAATATAGGGGCAATCAAGTTGTCCTAGAGTTCTTCCCAGATGCTAGCGTATCTGGCATGGTCAGTATCTTCTCTTACAATGAAATCCTTTATAAGGATCTTGACCCCAACGGTTCTCTGGCAGGTATTGGTTCATTTGACTATGGAAGAGTATTTGAAAATGTTACTCAAAATACCTACTTAGGTATTAATAATAGAAACATTAGAACCTTTGATCTGAAGCATAGAGGAGTTCCCATTTATGAGAGAAATCTGAATCCACAAAACCCCACTCAAATTGATTTTGGAACGGGTCTAATTAGTTTCCAGCATTTCTTCTCAAACACTGAGGAAGTTACTTATACACCAGGATCTAATGTTATTGGTGTTGCTGCTAGTGCTCTGCAATATGTCACTGGTTATGGTCACACTGACCTTCCTAGCACGGTCTATATTGTCAAGAACAACAACAGTCAGTTCTTTATCTCAACCACCATCACAGACGCTAGACAGGGTATTGCTGTAACCTTCCAACCTGGAACATCTGGTGGTAACCAGCATAGATTTACAATGAACAAGAGGGATGAAAAAACTATCATCGCTCTCAGTGGTATTGTACAAAAACCAATCTCATATACCAATATCATCTATGATCTTGATGTAGCAGTCAATGGTATTGTTACTGCCTTTGCTCTTAGTGGTCTTAGCACTGTTACCTCTGGCGACTTGCTCAAGATTGAAGACGAATACTCAATCGTAAGAACAGTTGGTTTTGCTACTACTTCTACTGGTCCTATTACTGGTATTGGTACTTGGAGTATTGTTGAAGTTGAAAGGGGTGCAGTTGGATCAGCTGCCACAGATCATGCTGCGGGTGAAGTTGCGAGAATCCATAGAGGATCTTTCCAAATTCTGAACAGTCAGATTCACTTCACTGAGGCACCTCTTGGTGGTGACTTGGGTGTTATTGACCCACAGAATCTTCCATATCCAAGAGCATCCTTTGGTGGTAGAACATATCTGAGAAATGATTATAGAACAAACGAACTGTTTGATGACTTCTCAGACAAGTTTGATGGTCTGGAAAATACTTTTGACTTGACCGCTACTGGTGCTGCTGTAACTGGTATTGGTTCTACTGGTGGTAATGGTGTCCTATTCATCAACGGTATCTTCCAAGCACCGTTCGGTGAGAACAATGAAGGTGTTTCCAACTTCAAGATCATTGAAGATCCTGTTTCTACTGCTGCTAGTGTTCAGTTTACTGGTATTACATCAGTCGGATTTACGGATCTAATTATTGATCCAGATGATATTAACCAGAACCAATTGCCAAGAGGCGGCATCATTGTTTCTATTGCATCTACTCCTGGTAGAGGTTATGCTCCCTTTAATGGTGCAGCAGTCAAAGTCAATGTAAACACTGCAGGAACAATCACTGAGATTGTTGGCGCATCTACTACAGGCATATTCGTTAATATTGAAGATGCTGCCTATGATAGAAAGACTGGCATTATGACAGTCTCTACCGTTGACAACCACACTCTTGTGCTTGAGGATCAAGTCAAGTTGGTTGGTCTTGAATTTACCTGTCCTAAGAATCCTGTTGGAACTCCCAATGGATTTACTTATGATCCTTCTACTGGCATTTCTACTATCTCGTTTGCAAGTCCTCATGGATTAGTAAATGGTGATGCAATTTCTATTGAAGCGAACAGCATTACATTTACATGTACACAGGGTCCTGGCAATCATACCTATCCCCGTGTAACTGATCCTGCATACAACCAGTATCTTACCATTTCTGGTGTAACTGCAAATTCATTTAAAGTTAATGTTGGAACTGGTGGTACAGGTACATCTCCACACACTTTTGTTAGTGCTGCTACGGATGCTATCAGGACTCTGAACTATCAGGGTATTACCACTACAACATTCCCAGATCATGATGATCCGTTCTCTGTCGTTGGTATTACATCTGCGAGAACATTCAAGGTACAAGTCGGTGCATCTACTATTCCTCACACTTATGTGAGTGGTGGTACTGCTGCACAATTCTTCCCACTGACATTTGGTTCTGGTTACAATACCAATCTTGGAACAATTGGTATTGCAATTACTGATGTGGCATTTGAGCATAGATTTGCATCTGCTGGTATCAATTCCATCTTTGATAATACTGGCACAACATATACTGCGACTGGCGGTAGTTACATCTCCACCACTGGTCAACTGACTTTGACGATTAATGGTCACGGTCTTACAACCAGCAATACTCTTGGTATTGACACTGGTTCTATCGGATTTACTTGCGATAGCGATAACTTCTTAAGTGAAAATCTCTATCCTAGAGCAACTGACCCTGTTGCTGGTATTCTTACCGCTATCACTGAGGTAACTACGAATACAGTAACAGTATTTGTTGGTCCTGGCGGTGGTGCTGGTACTGGAGCAGATGTCTCTGCAGTTGTTGGTGCAGGTGGTAGTCTTGTCTTTACCATCAACGATGGTGGTGTTGGTTATGTAAACCCACACGCTCTCCCACCAGAACCCAATGGCGAGAACCTTCCGATTGTAGGCGTATCTAGAATTGGTCTTGGTGCCACTACCGTAACAGGTGTTGGTTGTTCTGTCACGGTTCAAATCGCTGGTGTATCTACTGCTACAGGCATCGGTTCTACTTACTTTGAAGTTGCTGAGTTTGAACTTTCTAAGAAGGGGTATGGATTCAAGCGTGGTGATAAATTTACAGTAACTGGTCTATCCACAGATCCTTCTGCTGGAGATGACTTCTCACAATTTGAGATGGAAGTCATTGATGTATTTACTGACCAAGTAGCATCTTGGCAGTTTGGTAATATTGACTATCTTGATAACATCAAGAGATATCAGAACGGTAACCAGAAGAGATTCATTCTTGAATATCAAAGATCAATTGTCAGTTTTGAGATCGATAGAAATGATCAAGACTCCAAAGAGATTGATCTATCTGCTGTTCTTCTTATCTTTATTAATGGTGTTATTCAAGAACCTGGAGTTCACTATTCGTTTGATGGTGGTTCCGTAATTGAATTTACTACAGCACCGACAATTAATGATAATGTCGTTATCTTCTTCTATAGAGGATCTATCGGACAAGATAGTTTCTTGTTTGATGTTAATGAAGTTGTCAAAATTGGCGATAATCTCAAGTTAGAGAAGAGCACTGAAATTGAACTTAATGCAGTTCCTCAGTCAAGTCCAAACTTTGCTCAGGATGAAGATCGTATCGTTAAGAGAATTGATAGTGCCGCGACTGTCGAAACTGCTTTCTATCAGGGTGTAGGTATTAGTAATGATAACTACAAACCTGTTAACTGGATCAAACAGAAAAAAGATATTCTGGTTGATGGTGCTCTTGTATCCAAAGCAAGAGATTCTCTCGAAGCAGTAATCCCACCAATTGCAAATGTCATTGGTGTTGTCAGTACATCTGATGCCTTTGTATATGTTGACTCTACAGCATTATTCTTAGATACTGACGGTCTTCTTGCTGGTTCATTCAGTCTTGCTTACATTGCTGAGGTTGGATTCGGAACAACTGCAGTCTATGGAATTAACTATGAAAACATGACTGGAATTGAACCTCTAGTCGCTAATGTTCAGGGTTACATTGGTGTCGTAACTGGTATTAGCACAGTTGCTGGTATTGGTACGGACCTTGCACTTCAAATTCAATTTGATGTTCAGGACTATGTAAATAATGGTAACGATCCTACTGGACTTCAAACTGGTCAACCGTTCAAACTATATGGTACTGGAATCAACACTGCTGGTGTTGCAGTAACAAGTATTGATACACATGACACGGATGTAGTTGCAATCAGCACCTATAACGGAGATAACATTTACTATGTTCATGGTATCTCTTTTGTCCCTGGAACGGGAAGTCGTCTTGGCATCATTACTGCAAATATTGCATCTTACACAGATGTAAGTGATTTCGTTGGTGTTGGTTCCACTGCTCTGCCTTACGCTCACTTCACTTGGGGTAAGTTTAATGGACTTACTAGAGATGCTGCAAATCCAGTATATGCAAATCTCAAGGGTCTCGACTTTAACCCCGAATTGGACAACTATCCAATTGTCCAAAGGCGTGGCGTTGGTCTCAGAGGTACTGGGGGTCTTCCGAAGCTGTTATAAATACAAAAAAGTTAGACCCTCCGCCCGTTCATAATAATGGCAGCCATTATCACCGACCAATTTAGGGTTATTAATGCAAATAATTTTGTTGACTCTGTAATTGACGGTACTAATTCGTACTTCACTTTTTTGAGTCTCGCTAACCCGACTATCACGGGTTACGGACGAACTAGTACCTGGAATAGTACCACGGTTCAACCACCATCTCCGATTGATAATATCACTTATATCAATCATGTATATGACACGATGCTTTTCGGGCGGAAAGTATTGCCTGGTGATGTTAGGAGACTGATTCGTAAAGTTCAGTGGACTAAGGGTACATCTTATGATATGTACCGTCAAGATTATGATACCAACAATAGATCTTTGGTATCAAACTCTAGTAGATTGTATTCAGCAAACTACTATGTGATGAATTCAGACTTCAGAGTCTACATCTGCATCAATAACGGTTCTGCTGGTATTACATCGACAGCAAACGCATCTCTCGATGAACCACAATTTACTGATCTGGAACCATCCGCTGCTGGGACGAGTGGTGACGGTTATCTATGGAAATACCTCTTTACTGTTCCTCCCGCTGATATCGTCAAATTCGACTCAACCGAATATGTAGCAGTCCCCAACTCGTGGGGAACATCGACTGATAATGAAATTAAGGTTGTTAGAGATAATGGCGATTCTACAGTAAATAACAACCAAATTAAAGTCGTCTCTATTGATGAACAAGGAGAAGGATATTCATTCCTCTCTAGTCCTGTGGAGGTTGATATTCTTGGTGACGGTGTAGGTGGAAAGGTACAGATCCAAACTAATACAAATGGACAGATTATTTCTGCAACTGTAACTGCTGGTGGTCAGGGTTATAGTTTTGGTAGAGTTGATCTTTCTTCTATTAATGGTGCTGCTACCAAGTTTGCAAAACTAACTCCAATTATTCCACCATCGAGAGGTCATGGTTTCGATCTCTATAAAGAACTCGGAACAGATAAAGTTCTAATTTATTCTAGATTTGATAGTTCTTCTTACGACTTTATTTCTGACACTACATTTGCTCAAATTGGTGTTCTTAAGAACCCAATCACTGCTGGTGCAGGATCTACTGCAGTTTTGAATACATCTGAATTTTCTGCTACTAAGTCTATTAAATTCTCTGGAGACACAAGTCAGTCTCTTGCCATTGGTAGTAAGATTGAACAAAATATCACTGGTGTTGGAACAGCAAAGGGTTATGTTGCATCTTATGATATTAGCACCAGAGTCGTAAAATATTTCCAAGATAGAAACCTCTACTTAAACCCCGTTTTCTATGATGCCACTGATAGTATCGGTGTAGGGGGAGACGCCAAACTCATCGAGTTTGATTCTGCTGGTAATGCCGTAACTGGACCTAGTGGTTTTAGCGTCAATATTGACTCTGGTTTCTCTGGCATCTCTACTACGACACCTGCGGGTAAAGTCGTTGACCTAGGTGTACAGTTTACAAATGGACTTGCTGGTCCCGAAATAAATAAAAGGACTGGTGAGATTATCTACCTTGACAATAGACCTTCTATTACAAGGAATGAGCGTCAAAAAGAAGACATCAAAATCGTTTTAGAATTCTAAGAAGATGCCACAACAGACTAACCTAAATGTCAGCCCTTATTACGACGATTTTGATTCGGATAAGGGGTATCATCGCGTCCTGTTTAAACCAGGATTTCCTGTACAGGCTAGAGAACTTTCTACCCTACAATCTATCCTGCAAAATCAGGTAGAGACTTTTGGTAGTCACATCTTCAAAGAGGGATCTATTGTCATCCCTGGATCTGTAACATTTGATGGACAGTACTACGCTGTTCAAGTCAATCCAACTCACTTGGGTGTTGATGTTGGCGTTTATGCTGACAAACTGATTGGTAAGCAAATCCGAGGTCAAACTACAGGTACGACTGCTAAGGTAATTAATTACATTAGCGCATCTGAATCTGATAACGACTATGACACTTTCTTTGTAAAGTATATCAACTCTGCCAATACTGGCGATTTTAACTTCTTTGACGATAGCGAAGTTCTAATCGCAGATGATTCTTTTACATATGGCGGTACAACTGTTAATTCTGGGGGCACTTTTGCTTCTACTATTGATTTAAACTCCTGCAGTATTGGTTCTGCTGCTTCTGTTGATGATGGAGTTTATTTTATTAGGGGTAATTTTGTAAAGGTCCTGAAGCAAACTATTATTCTGGATCAGTACAACTCGCAACCATCTTATAGAGTTGGTCTTAGAGTTGTTGAGAGCACTATCTCTGCAAAAGCCGACAACTCTCTCTATGATAACGCAAAAGGTTTTAGTAATTTTGCTGCTCCTGGCGCTGACAGACTTCAGATCTCTCTGGTTCTTGATAAGAAACCTGTAGAAGAATTTGATGACACTGACTTCGTAGAAGTCATGCGTATTAGTAATGGCGAAGTCCTTACTATTAAGAAAGAAACTGAATATTCTAAAATTAGAGATTATTTTGCCAAGAGAACTTTTGATGAATCTGGTGACTATACCGTCAACAAGTTCTTAGTAAATGTAACCGAGTGCCTGAATGACAGGCAGGGTAATAATGGCGAGTACTATTCTGATCAAATTACTTTTGATGGGAATGAACCTAGCGAGGATCTTGCATGTCTGAAGATTAGTGCAGGTAAAGCATATATTCATGGATACGATGTAACAACTGATGGTCCTACCACACTTGACTTCATCAAACCAAGAGAAACTCAAGAGGTAAAAGATAAAGCATTCCCATTTGAGATGGGAAACAAGTTTGTCGTCAATAATGTCTCGGGCATTACAACCCTGACAAACAGAATTGATCTGTTTAATGGTCCGCACACTACAGGCACAGCACAAACATTTGGTACTAGCACTAAAATTGGTGATGCCAAGGTTTATAACTTTGGACTAAGAGATAGAGTATACAAGGATGCTACAACGGAGTTTGACCTCTATCTGTATGATGTTCAGACTTATACCACTCTTAAATTAAACGACAATGTAAGTTCTACTGAACTCATCGAATCTGCTTACATTGTAGGTAAGGAAAGTGGTGCTAATGCATTTGCTGTTTCTGCAGGTGCTGGATCTAGCACTATCTCAGTCACACAAACTTCAGGAAACTTCCGTCCTGGTGAAAAGATTCTGATTAATGGTGCAGAAGATATTTCTAGAACCATTGAAGAAGTTACTCCCTATGGTATTAATGATGTATTCTCGTTTGGGCAAAGTGGCGATAGTTTCACTGCAAACAAAAAACTAAACGACAGAATTCCACCGAGACTTGGTAATGGAACTGTAAATATTGCTGTATCTGGTGCTGGTGCTACAGTAACAGCTCCTAGAATCGATAGTTTCCAAAGATTCAAACCTGGCGATGTCATTCGCTATACAAGAAGTATTAATAATGTAGAAACTCGGGTACAGAATGTCGTAACTTCTATTGCTGATGACCTTCAGTCTATGACTGTTGGTGCAATGTCAACAGTAACAAACTTATTTGATGGTGCGGTTACAGCATATAGTGGTCCAATTACGCTTGGAACTCAAGATACTTCTACAGAAAATGCTTCACTGATCACAGTCCTTCCTGATCTGAATGTATCCAATGTTGATTTTACTGGATCAACTTTATTCCTTTCTGCACAAGTAACTAACGAGTCAACCAACGCTCTTGGTCAGTTAGTTATTCCTATTTCTTCTGTCAATCTTGATGATGTATCTTTTGCTGCATTTGACGAAGAGAGATATCAGGTTCAATATTCTGATGGAACCATTGGAATTATTGAAGACAACCAAGTAACAGTAACTCCCAGTCAATTAACAATCACTGGTTTGAATGCCTCTCAAACAGGCATGAAAGTAAATGTTACTGTTTCTAAGGCAAATATCAAGAACAAGGTAAAAGAATACAAGCGTTGTCAACAAGTTGCTGTCACAAGATCTACTAATAAGAGATCTGGTAGTGACCCCGCAACTAGCGTAAATGATGGTCTGAACCATAGCGAACTGTATGGTTTGAGAGTTCAAGATAGGGATATTTCTCTGCATGAACCAGATGCCATTGATGTTGTTGCTATCTACGAATCCCTAGACAAAAATGCTCCGATTCTAGATAAACTGACATTCACATCAACTGATGATGTGTTTACGAGTGCTATTATTGGTGAAAATATTTTTGGAACAACTAGTAAGGCAATTGCAAAGGTAGTTTCTATTGATTCTGGTAATAGTCAGATCAATGTCGTATATTTGACTAATGATAGATTTGCTACTCTGGAACCTCTAACATTTGAGGAATCAAATACAACTGCTGTGCTCCAAGCAGCGACCCCAGGTAAGTATAGAGATATCACCAGCAGCTATCTCTTAGACAAGGGTCAAAGAGATCAATATTATGATTATTCTAGAATCGTAAGAAACAGAGGAGCATATATTCCTCATAGACAACTCTTAATTATCTACAACAGATATGATATTCCTAGTGGAGACACTGGTGATGTCTTCACTGTCAACAGTTATGATGAAGAGAGATATACAAAAGATATCCCTCAGGTTGGTCCTAGGAGAATTGAAGCACATGATGTATTGGACTTCCGTCCCAGAGTTTCCACATATAATCCAGCATCTGCCTCAGTATCCCCATTCTTCTATACTGCAAGAGACTTTACTGGCAAACCAGATAGAATTTTGACTCCTAATGAGTCAATGACTTTTGATTATGATTTCTATCTGCCCAGAATCGATAAACTGATTCTTCTCCCAGACGGTAACTTTGATCTTCTGCAAGGTAAATCTTCTAGACAACCTGTTCCTCCTGCTTACAAGGGAATGGGTATGGAGATTGGTACTATTCTTCTCCCCGCATATCTTAGAGATACTGAAGAAGCAAGAGTATATCTCAAGGATAATCGTAGATACACGATGCGTGACATCGGTGATCTTGCAGACAGAATTACTAACTTGGAAGAAGTTACTAGTTTGAATCTTCTTGAGAAGACTGCAGAGAGTTTGCAAATTAGAGATGCTCAGGGTCTCAACAGATTCAAGTCTGGATTCTTCGTTGATAACTTCAAGTCTTTTGACTTCATGCATCCTAGTTCTCCTTGTGAGATTGACAAGGATCTTGGAGAACTTCGTCCTCTGAGAGAGTTCGACTCTTCTGCTTTACAAGTTGCTGCTGCAAGCGACCTTCCAGTTTCTCAGATTGATTATAGTTCTGACTTTGCGCTTCTTGATCCCAATACTCAAAAAACTGGTAACCTCCTTTCCTTGAAATATGAGGAAGTTGTATACATTCAACAGGAGTTTGCTACTAAAGTAAACAACATTAACCCCTTCCATGTTGTTGCATATACTGGCGAAATCAGACTGAACCCTGCTGTTGATAACTGGATCAATACAAGAGAGACTCAGAATGTTATCCGCAACACCATTGGTATTACGGTCTTCAATAACCAAGTTGCTGCTAACCTTAGTGTTAGAAGTGGAGGTCTTGGGGGATCTGCATCTGTAACTACTAGAGAAGTTGGTAGAACAGTTCAGAGAGATGATATCAGATCTGAAAATACATTTATTGCTGAAGAAACATTTGATCCATTCTGTCGCTCTAGAAATATTGAGTTTAGAGCAGTTGGTCTGAAACCATTTACTAACTTCTTCCCATTCTTTGATAATCAGGGTGGCGTTGATATTATTCCGAAACTTCTCGAAGTTTCTAATGTATCTGGTTCTTTCCAAGCAGGTGAAACCATCAGAGGAACAATTGGTTCTACTGAGTTTGAGTTCAGACTTTGCACCCCAAATCATAAGACTGGACCATTTAATAATCCATCGACCACATACACGGTCAATCCATATGACCCAACATCCACTCTCCCCAACGGATACTCTCAGGCATCTACAGTACTGAATATTGATACTGTTGCTCTTGCTGCTCAGGCACAGGGCGCGTTCTTTGGATTCGCTCCTACAGGTATGGTCCTCAGAGGTCTTACCAGCGGTGCTCAGGCAACTGTGGCAGGAGTAAGACTTGTTTCCGATGACTTTGGCGATGTAACTGGAGCAGTCTTCCTGAGAGATCCTAACGCTACTCCTACACCTGCTGTAAGAATTAGATCTGGTAACAGAGACTTTAGACTTACCTCTAGTCAGACTAACGAAAATCCGCTGCCAGGTTCTACCTTAATCTCTACGGCAACGGGTCGTTATCTTGCTACTGGAACCACAAGAGTTGT
>CEOJ01117141.1_pt1 | contig 27966 bp, 30 predicted proteins | sample 530281 | NCBI WGS metagenome assembly CEOJ01 (sample SAMEA2619879, study PRJEB7988) | marine metagenome | isolation source: saline water (ENVO:00002010), including | reverse complement strand
TATCCGGAATAGCGTTGTCGGCATAGGACCCCCAAAAAATTAACTCGTCACGTGACGAGTCGTCGCTATGCGGACAAGGTTCTTGTCGGCATAAAATCGCCCGATTTATAAGTATCGGCCCTTATAGGCACGAATAGCGCAAATGGCATCGTTCGATGGCATTTAACGAGGGCTTTCGAACGCGGGGCTAGTCGCGGTGATAGTCGTAGTGACGGCCTATACACCTTTGTCAAATTACTTTCAATTACTTTCCGTATGGGGGATAGTATCTAGTAGACGTCAATATGAACTTCGACACAATTCCTGGAATGTCGAAGTCAACTTGAATTCAAACGAGGCAGTTGCCCAACGAGGGCGTCACGAGAACTTGCCGACGAACTTTCTTGGCATGGATGAAATCGGCGAACGGACTGTTATGAAATATTGCGAATTTGAGGTGCAGGTATGAGTATTTTACTGGAACTAGCCTGGTCGTGTAAGTAACATTCGGTACAAGGGACAGTTGTACACGAGTGAGCTCAGCGGTGAGCTTGCTTGTGAGCGAGTAAAACGCACGGTAAGCAGTGCAAAAGTGCACGGGCCATTTTGTAATAACACGTGAAATAGGGAAAGGACATAAGCTTAGAGCTTGGACGATATATAGTCAGAGGTACATGGTTCAGATAAAACAAGACGGTTGATTTAACTTAGCTCTGAAGGGAGAAAACATAGTTTGCCGAAGCCTTTCCTGCTTCTTCAGGTTCGGACAAAGAAGCTTGAGTATCGAGTGGTGGGGCTTGTTATAAACAAGTTTACGTTTGATGAAAGACCTGAAATAGTCTGAGTTATCCATTAGATTGTGAGTTCCAAGCATGAAATTATGCAACATATGTGCTGAGAGCGAGCACCAGTGCATCCGTATGTTCTGGTTTCCCGACCGATATTCTGATGCAGCTGGCGAGCTGCGGAGGTCCCGAATAGTACCTCACCATAATTCCTTTACTCGCAAGATAGTCCTTCAATTTTTCAGCGTCTCCGTCGACCCTAAAAGAGTGTATGAGAAGATGCGTGCAAAAGACAACCAGGTGACGTACTTGACAAGAAGGAAGTTGGAATGAGATGCATAAGGGTTAAGGAAATCAAATTCTTCGAGTTTGGAAAGAAGGCGCTGACGTTCTTGTATAAGCATGTCCTTGACATCCTATCGTTCAACAATGAAACGTCTGCTTTGGAAAAAATACAATAAAATCTCGTACCTGAAGATATTTTGGATTATCTAGCGCAGCACAAGCCGCTAGCTCGGCGACAATAGATACGTTATAAGGTTGCTTGACTCGCCAAAGATAATCCATGAGCCAGAGAGGTGCCGCACAATACCCTACTCGTAGACCTGCGGGCAAAAGTTGTGACAAAGTAGAGATTATTCGACTTCCGATGGTACCTGCAAGGGCTGCTCGTTTGCTAAATGTCCTGAGGACTATCAGATTTTCGCGCTTTAAAACATCTCGCATTCTACTTTCTTGTATCTCGCAGAACTCGATGTACGCCTCGTCAAGGACTACCAACACAGGGAGTTCAAGAAGTTCAGCGAGGTCTGCAGGCTTTATCACCGTGCCATCAGGGTTGTTCGGTGAAGTCAAAAATAAAACCTTTGCGCGATGTGCCAAAACAGCGGTTCTGATTGCAGCTACGTCAATATCAAAGCCTGGCCCGTCACTTCTTGGGATATCGACCACCTTTCCACCTTCACGTGGTCTACATCAGTAAATGCAGAATGCCTGATAAAAAGTACGCACCGTTCACCAGACAGTCGAAAGAGTACATGCCAAAAGTAGGTGGTGTATTCAGGACAACGTCGTCTGGCTCGAGTACCACACGCAAGATCAAATCAATTAGCTTAAAAGGACAAGAATTGAGCGTTGAAGGATGCATTGATGCGCCGGGCTCACCTCGTCTGCACCACACCCCACTAATATATTCTCTGCTGGTATTCCACATTCCGCGGCCTGTGAAACTAGATTAGTTGGGACCGAATATATAAAGGTAAAATAATTTACCAGTTTCGCGCGAAGAAATCTGGATTCCGGATCAGGATAAATTTGTGGGAACTCTACGTTAGCGAGAACTTTGAAAACCTCTTCGAAAATGTTTACTCGAGTTTCAGTCTTTGCCGGTTGATTTGAACGAACCTGGAGGCGGTCCATATGGATTTTCATTGGCGTCGAGTTTTATTATACGCTGAACTGGAATACCAAGCTGATCTATATGCTCATGGTAATTGTGTCGATACTTTGTGAAAGGAACTGTAACTCACCTGAGATGACTTCAAGTGGGAATATAGGCTTGTATGGGGCCAAATCTAAGATGTGCGGTCTTACGAAGTCTGATGCTTTGAAAGATCGCGCGCTGGTAGCTGTCAACGATCGAGACTGGGAAAGGGCGGTTGTTCTGTGCAACCCCTGTCCAGACGTACTAACTTTTCCGCAACTTTGGACAAACATACTGCGCGTCGATGACAACTGAACTTGATTTGAATACTAGAGCAATTGTAAGTGGTGTGGTGGGAACGTAGGACGCCACGGAGAGCGTTAAACGGGTCGCCGTTCTCTTGCGCTGGAAAACGAAGCTTCCGAAAAAACCATCTCACTGATAGTCATATTCAGAGTACCAAAAGTATTCAATCGTAACATGGGTTGTTGTTAACGGAAAATTGAGATATATTTTTCACGAGTCCAGCCTAACTTTTTCGTTCTACCAAAACAAAGTGGATTTTAACAAAACTACGGTTTTAGCTCTTTTGAGCAATATTATTCGTAAATACGAAAGTAAAACGTAAGACGAAGTGATAGCGAATTTCAACACAGGGTCGCTTCCATAAAATTCGGGCAAGGAAAAGCTGGCGTGGCGGCGTGATGGCGTGATAAGCCGCGGGTCTCCACTGTTGCAGGTTCACATCGTAGCTGCATTTTTCTTGCAAAACGTACCACGAAAATTTTCAGCTCTCTAGCTCGATGTCCGCCCACGACGGTTTCACTGGTGAAGCACTTTTCAGCCAAGGTAGATCTCAACTTTGACATGTTTTGCTATGTCTGACTGACACAACAACGCACGTGTTTAGGATTTTGCTATACGTACGATGATGTCATCTTCCATCCTGGGTTCATCGACTTTGCAGCCGATCAGGTTCGTACTAGAGGTTAAAAGAAAGAAGTTGACTAAAATATGTACAGGTTGATCTCTCCACGAGGGTGAGTAAAAACATTTCAATCCGAACACCATTGGTAAGTTCGCCAATGGATACAGGTAAGGTGCATATCCCTTAATCCAATGTGGTTTTTAAAACGTTTTGATGCAGTTACAGAATCCGAAATGGCCATTGCCATGGCTGAGGTTGGTGGGATGGGTTTCTTACACTACAACATGTCGGTACGTCGAGCCCGCTAATTTGTTTACAATTACTTGACGTTCGTCTTTTCACCGCAGCTGGAGGAACAAATCAATCATGCAAAAAAAGTGAAGTCGCACAATGCAGGTTATGTCTCAAATCCAGCCATCTTGAGTCCGAACTCAACAATAAGTGATCTTGACGAATTGCGTTCTTTAAGAGGTTTCACTTCGGCATGTATCACTGAAAGTGGCTTGTCCCGTGCCCCTTTGCTTGGCCTTGTGACTACTCGCGATGTTGATCTCATCAGAGATAGAAGCACACCGCTTTCTGAAGTGATGACCGCCACAAGTGATCTTGTCGTGGGATTCTCAACAAAGAGTCTCAAGGAAAATGAAAGCATTCTAATCGAGTCTAAACGTGGCAAACTTCCGATTGTGGATGAAAACGGATGCCTGATTGGATTGTTAACCCGCGTTAATGTAAAAGAGCACCTGAATAGGCCACCATCTGGGTTACCGTCTCTTGACACAAGTGGCAAGTTACTGTGTGGTGCTGCCATTGGAACCCGTGATACTGATAGAATCCGCGCACAGAGCCTGGCAGATACGGGTGTGAATGCAATTATCCTAGATTCATCGCAAGGTGACTCCATATATCAGTTGGAGATGATCAAGTTCTTAAAAAACAATGTTGCCAGTGTTGATATCATTGCTGGGAATGTTGTGACACAACACCAGGCGAGGCGTTTACTGGAAGCCGGTGCTGACGGCCTTCGCGTTGGTATGGGCTCTGGTAGTATCTGTACGACGCAAGAAGTCTGCGCAGTTGGTCGGGGTCAAGCAACGGCGGTGTACAAGGTCGGCCAAATCGCTAAGCAGTTTGATGTTCCAATCATTGCAGACGGTGGCATTCAGAACAGTGGGCACATCGTGAAAGCACTGACCCTGGGAGGCAGTGTCGCCATGTGTGGTTCTATGTTTTCTGGTAGTACCGAGGCACCTGGCCATTACTTCTACCAGGACGGTGTACGTGTGAAGAAGTATCGAGGTATGGGAAGCCTTGATGCAATGAAGAAGGGAAGCGATTCGAGATATTTGAGCGAAACGGGACATTTGAAGATCGCACAAGGTGTTTCTGGTACTGTGCGCGATAAGGGTTCTGTGCGTACGATGATTCCATATCTTATTCACGGTGTAAAGCAGGGATTCCAAGATCTTGGTGTAGACTCTGTCGGGAAGGCTCATGCTGCCTTGTCTGCAGGTACAATGACAATGGAGGTCAGGTCAGGTGCGGCTCAACAAGAAGGAGGCATCCACGATATGCACAGCTATAGTAAAGTCCCTTGGTAATCTATGCGAAGAAAGAATATATATTTACATCACGCAAGCCAGCAAGCAATAGTGATGCACACATTTGAGTGTCTCACGGGAAAATATTCACGAAATAGATACAACTACTCGTACCTCTATCTCTCCTCTGCGTTCACCCTACGCTGAAGAAATACGACAATCAAGGCTGTCAGGAATTGTCAGTCAGAACTAAATTCTCGAGGGTTGGGGAGTACATACAAATGAAAATGGAGTTAACACACAGGAATAAAATGACTGGATCGTAGTCTTCTCGTATAGTAATATTTTGTAAATGAGACTAGGGTATGGCTGGATGATAAAAAAGTTCATTGCTTCGCAGAAATACTTACATGTGGTACTACCCGACGCCGACGACATGCACTCGACGAAGTGACTTTTTTTGAAATTGGTTTCTTGCTGCAAGGTTGGCCAAACTCTGGTTTTCTAGTTGAGATGAATTTAAGGTTCGGTCGGCTTCTCGTGCACGAACAAGTTATCGCGCTAGCCAATCGGAGCGACATATCTAATACGCGTTACGAACGGCGGATGATAATAGCGTTGTATTCACCAACCGGAGGCGAACTGTGTGTACCGCAAATTTACAAATATTGTAGTCATTTGGCATACTCTGGCCATGATAGTTAATTATGGAAGAAACTGGGAAAACCGATACGGATTTTCTTCTGGATTTTCCGATGAAACCGAGAGAAGCATGTTTTTTGTTGCGCCGCCGGTCTCGAGGACGACACCATCCAGAAAGACAAACTCGACAGAACAAAACGGCCGGAACGTGAGCGTATCGAGAATATTTCACCCTGTGCTGAGTGCTATTCCAAAGGACACGTTCGCTTTGGCAGAGGAACGAACGACCTGTTAACAATCAATCATGGAAGCTTCTGGCGAACAAGAAGCCACACTTGATAATCTAAACAATATTGGCGATGTTCCCCGGGCGTGGTATCGCGAGCAGCGACACGTCGGGTACTCACAAGATGGGTATAAGTTGATTCCTGGCCGGGAAAGCGATCGTTTAGACCAACTCCTGCGTTCAATAGACGACAGCAGTTCATGGAGAAGGCAATACGACGTACAGCGTGGCTACAGTTTACAGCTTTCGTCAAGAGAGATTGAAATGATACAACGTATCAATTTTGGCCGTCTACCAACTTCGGTAGAACGTAGTGATTTAGCGGCGAGACATGTGGCTAGTGGAGATCCTGCTCTGACCCAAGAACCAAAACGTAGATTCTTACCTTCTAGACACGAGGCGCGCAAAGTCATATCCATGGTACGACGTCTTAGAAGAAGAATAGACACTCCCACGGTGGCAAAAGACAAACGAGTCTATCGTTTGTTTGATATTTGGGATGGAAATGAAATGTCTGAAAACGCGATCAAGCATGCACCAAAGCCAAAGCGGGCCGGAAATGAGTTGTCTTACAATGCCCCAGCAGAGTATGGCTTGGCTTCAACGAGTTCACGTGGCCCTTCGGGTGTAAAATCATTACGACAACTCATGACAAATATACATTTTATAAAAGAGCGATTTAACCGGTGCTTGGATCTATACTTGTGTCCTAGAGTGGAGAGGCAGGTTGTCCACACCAGCCCCGATAGTATCCTGCCTGAAATCCCTCAACTAGCCACATTGAAGCCTTTTCCTTCGGTATCATCGTTGCGATATAGCCATGGAAAAGAAGTACTCTGTATATCGATTGATGACACCGGTGAACTGCTGTGTTCTGGGGGGTCGACCGGGGAGCTACGGTTTTGGGAAGTCAATAGTGGCCGCTGCTTGTACATTATGCATTTCAGTGAGCCTGTCATTTGTGCATCTTGGCGTCCTGGATCTCAACAAGAGCTTGTTGTTTGCAGTGGCCAAGATATATTTATAATATCAGCGGTGAATGATTTTATGATGACCGAGCGATGCGTAGCTCCGTGCATGCCAATGTTATGGTCACGAAGGAGTTATGGCTTGGTAGTTCGAATGTCAGGCACGCCCAGCTCTATCAACTGGCACAGAAAAGGTGATTATTTTGCGTCTACCGAACGTGAAAGTGGCACTCTTTGCGTTCATCAGCTATCAACACGAAATAGTCAAGTCGTTTTCTCGTCTGCCCAACATCGTGTTGTCCAAGCTTCTTTTCATCCAAGAAACCCTATCATTTTTACCGCTACGAGAACACATATTCGAGTGTTTGACGTCCGAGAACAGAAGATGGTACATCGGCTGAAAGCAGGGAATAGTTCAATTACAACATTTGCGGTGGATGATTCTGGCCAGAACATCATTGTTTGTTGTGCAGATTCACGAATACAATTTTACAATTTCGCAAGCTTGACCACACCAATCAAAGTTCTCAAACTACAAGCCGGTGCTGGATTAGCGATAAGTTTTCATCGTGAATTACCACTTTTTGCGGTTACAATATCAACGGGTGGCACTCAATTATTTCATTTCACAACGAGCAGTGATTTGATGGCTTCTCTAACCGTCATCCCACTGAAGTTGCTGGATGCACATGTTCAAGCAGTTCTAGGGACACCGACTTGCAAATTTCATCCGACGCAACCTTGGATTTTCTGCACGAATAACCAACATGTTTGTCTATACACAGAATGAACTGACTATTATTGAAGAGTAAAATAAAAATGACAACCTTTGTATTGACAACCACTAGAAGATGCCTAAGTGGACTATAGATGCCGGTGTAAAGATGCTCACTTTCCTTGCGTCAATCCGGCGATGCCAGCTGCAATGCGATCTTCACGTCGTGCAATTTTGCGTGTTCTAGTCGCCTTGTTCTTCGCTCTTCGAGCTTCAAACTGATCAGCCAGGGACTTCTCTCTTGCCTTCTCCGCCTTAGCCCTATGGATAGCCTCCATCAAGACTCTCTTGTTTTTGAACACGTTCCCTTTGCACTTGAGATACATGGTGTGGTACATGTGTTTGTCAATTTTTTTCGCATCTCTGTACTTCTTCAGGAGTCGACGAAGCACTCGGTGACGTCGCAACCACAGAACCTTGGTAGGTAACCTAGCCTCGCGAGTACCACGGCGCTTACCGTAGCCCGTGTGCCTTCCAAGGCGCTTGGCCGCTTGTTCTCGACAAGTGCGAGCGCGCGAGTGAATCTATGAACACAATCGGTCAGACGTTCGAATGTAATCCTGGCATACTGCGCACCTTGGTGGGTTTGCGGATGACGAAACCATCCTTCACGAGCTTGCGGATGTTCTGCCTGGAGTTGGCACTGGAAATTTCGTTGATCTATTGAAATGGGTGAGAAATGTAGTCGCAACAATAAAAGATCCATGAGTCCGTTGCGTAGTTTGGTACTCACAGCGTCGAATCCGTTCGAGACCAAGACTACTAGACTAACGCCGACGTACCTCGTTAGGGTCCATCCAGATCTTTCTGGCGCCGCAGTTCAGCACTGAGGCCGCCAATCGTTTCTGCAACTTGAGTGAAACCATTGTAAATGTGTTACACAAACTTTGAATCGGCCGTTCGCTACGTCAGCGCGCGGTGCACGCGACGTCTATCGCGATCTGCGGACACAGTCGAGCGCTTGGTGGCCACGCGCCACCCGCCGCGTCGCGATATTATCGATGGATTGCAAATTTTTATGTATCATAGATAAACAGTTGCTTCACAGTGGTATTTAGCCACGCCCGAAAAGGGGACACGATAGTACGATAGTATGCCATATTTGTTCGATAAATACGAATATCTTTGCTGTGAGATTGAACAGGTGAAAAGATTGTCAAAGTACTCCGCCGCCAAATGTTTCCCTCGGGAGCCGACGAGCTCGAGAGAGTACAACAATTTAGTTTCGTGGCGGCGCTAACGGGCAACACGCTTCGGAACACCGTAGTGACCCGTACACGCTCGTGCACCGTAGTATCTCGGGAAGAAGAACACTGTCTTACGCAGATAGATCTGGACAGATATTCGAATTGGATCGGTGAGCCTCTTTTAGAGCTTGACCTAATTGTTGATGAAAGACTTTATTCTCAAACCTGAGGCCAACAAACCTGTGTTGGATGCCTCAGAGTGGCCCCTGTTGCTGAAAAATTATGATAAGATGATGGTAAGTGTGACTGTAATGATGATTGATTCCCGCTTAAAATCTCCATCTAACTGCTCCTGATAGGTAAGAACAGGGCACTACACACCGATTCCAAGTGGTTGCTCCCCCTTGAGACGGCCTCTTGGAGAGTACCTGAGATATGGCGTCATCAATCTTGATAAGCCTGCCAATCCCTCCTCTCACGAAGTTGTTGCATGGTTAAAGAGGATTCTTCGTGTTGAAAAAACAGGTCACAGTGGTACATTAGATCCAAAAGTTACCGGTTCTCTCATCGTATGTATTGACCGTGCCACACGTTTGGTGAAAGCACAACAGGGTGCCGGTAAGGAATATGTGTGCGTCTGTCGCCTGCATGATTCTGTTGCTGGTGGTCGAAGACTTGTAGAGCAAGCACTGGAAGCTCTGACTGGCGCTTTATTCCAGAGACCACCTCTGATATCAGCAGTTAAACGTCAGCTTAGGATACGAACTGTTTACGCCAGCAGGCTTTATGAATATGATACTGAACGTAATTTAGCCGTTTTTTGGGTATCGTGCGAAGCAGGAACTTATATTCGTACCCTCTGCGTCCACCTGGGTCTTATTTTGGGTGTTGGAGGTCATATGCAGGAACTGAGACGGGTCCGTTCGGGCATCTGCAGTGAAAACAAAAGTTTGGCAACAATGCATGATATACTTGATGCCATGTGGGTTCTTGACAATCTGAAGGAGGAAGATTATCTGCGACGTGTTGTATCACCTCTCGAAGTGTTACTTACGAATTATAAGCGAGTTGTTGTCAAAGATTCTGCTGTAAATGCCATCTGCTATGGAGCAAAGCTTATGCTTCCTGGAGTCCTTCGCTATGATGCTGACATTGATGTAAATGATGAATGTGTACTCATGACAACGAAAGGAGAAGCGATTGCTATCGGCATATGTCAAATGAGTACCGCAGTTATTGCTACATGTGACCATGGTGTAGTCGCAAAGGTGAAACGAGTTGTAATGGAGCGCGATACTTACCCACGACGCTGGGGACTTGGCCCAACTGCTCAGGCTAAGAAGGATAAGTACAAGAGTGCTTCCAAGGCGAATAGTATCAAGCAAGTGCAAGGCGATGTAGAAAACATACAAGAACGTAATAAAAAGGAAAAAAAGGAAAAAAAGGAAAAAAAGGAAAAGCATGACAAAAAGAAACAAAAGACAGATAAATAATTTATTTGTCAATTGTCCGAACACAAAGGACTTTGCAGATCTGTGGTATCAGGAGTACTTGACAAACAATTTTTTGAATACTTTTGATGCGCCGAGTATCGAACGTTTTTTTTGCAATGTTGTGGTGAGAGAAAATACGAGCCCAAGAACTTGTGTTCTTGTTGTACTTGAAGAATAAAAACTAAGGATCCTAAACTCACTAACCTATAAACTCACTAGAATTTCTAAACCACCCAAACGTTTATTCTATTGTGACTGAAAGAGGACGTGACGAGTATATTCTTCCGATAAGAAAGAAATATTAGCGTCGAACATTCCAGCAATGTTCTGAAAGTTGAAGGTTCGGCTACACAAATCAGCTGGTAATTAGAGATATTCCAAAGCCAATAAGCACCTCGTGAATCAACGAATACTATGGCATCCCCGTCAGTTGTAAAGTGAAGTCGCAAGTCCCTTGAACTGGATTTCAAATGTAACATTGATGACGTCCCTGTTTCTATATTCCACACCAAAATATCCCTCTGTTGTGTGGTTATGAGCACACTGCTTGGACTCTCTAGAACATACGCACGTTCGAGCGGAGCATCGAAGTTCATACTTTGTAAGCATGAAGTACTGTGGACATCCCATAACCGACAAACACCGTCGTAACCGCAAGATACTAAGACTGTGCCATCTCGGCTAAAGTGAACCGACGTCACTGGATCAGAGTGCGCTGGCAGTCTAGCCACACACACACCGCTCTTAGTATCCCATAGACGGATCGATTCGTCGTATGAGGCACTTGCAATAAGTGTGTCAGTTGAGTTGAAGTCGCAGCTTGTCACTGGACCCTCATGGCCACGTAAGCAAAGAAGAGAGTGACCACTCTCAGCATTCCAAATTTGGACGGTTTGATCATCTGAAGCTGTAGCTAGGAACGCAGCAGTATGCGCCCATACGCAATCGCAAAGTGACTTCATGTGCCCTCGAAGTGTCTTATGTAGGCACAATGCCTGACATTGCCAAATTTTACACGTGCTATCGACCGATGCCGTGGCAATCCTGGCAAAGAGAAACTTCAGCAGGGGTGTTTCAAGCTAATGTTCGCGCTTACCACTGTCCATCGTTCGATATTCGCACGGCTACAATTTCGGCTGCGTGACCTATTTTACATTCGCAGACGCTACGTGGACAAACAATCGATGTCGCCATCTGAACTTGTTAAGAAGCACTGGCAGAGGTGACAAGTGCGGGTTCTGCAGCATTACACACAAGCCAATATTGGGAAGTTGTGAGGATGATGAAAGCGTGCTGAATGCACAGCACTGCACATTTAAGGAGTTTAGTGTAAATTTACATCGTCGACATATTTCTAGACTAGTACAATTCTCTTCAGCTTGAACTATAGGCTCGCTGTACCAGGCACTTCTTGAGAATGACTATTCAGCACGGTGAAGTGATTGTGAGCCGATAGACTGGGACCGTGTGTTGAAATGCAAAAGGCACGAAACCAGTTATCTATATCGCGAGTCGCTAATCCGAATCACTTACCTTGAGACAGTCTTTGTTGAGCTCCTGCTTACGGAGTGTCTCAAAATCTGGTTTTGCATAATTTACGCGCAGTTTCCGACCTTTCCAGTTGCAACCATTGAATGTAGTCCGACATTGTTCAATAGCGGCAGATGTAGCGTACAACGATACATAGGCGAAACCGCGGCATTGTGGCTGTCGTCCTTCCATGGGAAACTTATCCAGCAGAATATTGACTTCTTGTACTTCTCCAAAACGTCGAAAACGACTTTCAATATCATCGATCGATATGGTCGGGGACAAATCGCCCAGGTGCAATCTGAAAATCTGTCGCTCGGCTCTACCAGCGGACATTATACAGAGACACAATCCAATGCGACAGGAAGTTTCCAACAAGTTCCCAACCCTGAAGTTCTCAACCCTGAAGTTGCACTATCAAACCCACAATAGACAGAAAACCAAATGAAAAGTGTGCGCTTTGTACCTATTCTAAGCTAATCCCCCATGCTTTGTGCACATGACCGAACCACAATAGACGTACGCTGTACCCGAAGTGTCGTCAACTGGAAAAGCGACACCGCCGCACTTACACTTGCTTCGTACTTTCTTTGCTATTGCCCTAGCCGTAATTGGGGAACCATTCGGGCGTGGCTAAATCTCAGGCTGTTCGCATCAATAGATATTAAATATGCACAAGAACGGATAAAAAGTTGCTTCAGCCTGAGATTTAGCCACGCCCCCAATCATCCCTCTAAAAAATTTCAAGGAACAGCGTGGGACTGGACTAACTGTCGCGCGGACGAACGCTTTGCCTGCGTGTTGCATCGATCCCGATGATGTACTACAACACAGTAATATTTTCGCAAGCTAGTACTACCGATCACACCAGCTCGCGAAAAGATGAAAAGACAGAGCCTGCAACCGTCGACAGAAGTCGCTCAACCACTTCGGTATCACGAAGCACCGAACTACTAAAAGACGGTGCTGTAGATTACAAGTATTGGTGCCAGCGATATCAACTGTTCAACAAGTGGGGATGTGGAGTGATTCTTGACGAAACAGCGTGGTACTCCGTCACACCAGAGGGAATAGCCCGGCACCACGCCATGCGTTGTTGTTCATTACCTCGACACAGTGACAGGCAAGTAACTGTACTGGATTTGTTCTGTGGAGCGGGTGGCAATGCTATACAGTTCGCTCTACGTTCATTAAGAGTAGTCACTTTCGACATTATGCGCCGAAGTATTGACTTGGTAAGTTGTTTTTGTTCTATAACTCGACTTTCTAAAGCGAGCTCAAAAGGCGAAAGAAAATGCTAGAATATATGGTGTTGCAAACCGCATCGATTTCGTGGTTGGTGATGCAGTACAATGCATCAACTCGGTTTCTGCCGATATAATCTTCTTATCACCTCCGTGGGGTGGGCCATCTTATCAGAATCAAGTGTCTCATTTGCACACTCTACGTATCTCAAACATAACTGGTGTACAGCTTCTCCAAAAAGCACTTCAGATCACAAATAACGTAGTGTACTATCTGCCAAGAAATCTGAACTTAGATGGAGTGATGTCGCTCGGAATTCCTTTCGAGGTACGTATCTTCCTAAGCGAAATTGTCTCTCGAAATCATGGCTTGCACAGGTGGAAAAGAACATCTTAAATGGAAAACTGAAGGCACTAACTTTGTATTTCGGAGACTTGATCTCTCAACACTGCAAGTTGATGCCACTAAAAGTCTCAGATTCACAGTGAACTTATATTAATTTTCTATCGTGCATGTTTGTATGAATCAAATCAAACCAGCAGCACGTTGCATGTTGTCAGCTTCTTTGCCAAAGGAGACCCCGTTCTTTCTCAATTCTGACTTGATGCGATTTGTTCTGTGATGGAGCCGCCCATCGCCTACAAAAATTCTGCGAAAAGCTTTGATGAATTGAGCGATGCGAAAATTCTCACTATTGTTGTGTGCAGATCCATGAACAACACGTTGGTCCCAAATGAGCAAGCTCCCAGCACGCATGGTAACCCGTTGCTTGTATTTATGTAACTGATCATTCTTTGAAAATATGTAGCTTCCTGCGCCTTTGCCTCGCCATACAAGACGCCCAGAACTATCATCAATGGAGTGCAAGTACTTTGACATTGGTCCAAGTGACTTTTGCCACTGCCGGAAGCATTTCTGAAAGCCAGGAACGAGTACAGTGCCACCATCTTCTGCACGATTATCATTGAGTGCCAGTATACCTTGCACATGAGGACCTGTAGCTTGAACTACACCATTGATTTCCTTACTGAAATCCCTTAGATTGTCGTAAGTGAGTTGATCAAGAGATGTAACTCCTGTGTAAAATGTCCAAGGGTTCAGATCCAGATGGAGGTTTTCTTTCGTTTCCCAGCTTTTCATATCCTGAACTCCATGCCGAAACCGGATGTCACGCGTTGGGCGAAAAACACACCATCTATCGTGAGACACAAGAATATTTTCGTCGTGAAGAACAGCTCGAAAAGCTTCGAGAACCTTGCTGCAGCAACGGTTTCGAAAAATTTGCTCACTGAAAATTGCTGGCTCTGGTGCTAGTCCGTGAGTCTGAGAAGATAAGTGATGGAAAGTGTCTGGATCAGAACGCTTGAAGCCAGCTACGTGATTTTCCAAGTAGTCCCATATTTCTACACGAGCTTGCTCACAACATGAAGAATCAATGACATCTCTGAAGATGACAAAACCATAGTGCTCGAAGAACTCGATAGCCTCAGCTTTTGTAGTTTCGCCGGCCGCAACATCGAAAGCAACACTAAAGCCTTCGCTATCCTTCGGAATTTTGAGAGAGTATGGGCGATAGAAAAGTGCTCCATTACGTGACGAGCACTGAGGCTGAGGCCGTATAAGTTGAGCTTTTCTAGCAGTTTTACCTGCCCGCTTCAAGCTGCGGAGTTTCAGAGCGGCCGCATGAAGCACTGACTTATCTGCCCCTTGCAATTTGAGTCGCTTCAGTAGGCGCAGTTGCTCCTCGTAGGCGTTCAACTCCTGGAACACCATCAATAATAAGAAGGCGTGGGATCCACTTCAGCCGTGCTGGCGCTGATTACGAGCAACTAACGCCAAGAACATGTAGTGAGAAGCACCATGATGTTGTTTGTTCTCTTGCACAAGTGCGAAGAATGGGGCACGCTCAAAAGGGGCCCGAAGCCAACTTTCAGACTTTTATACAGTACTTGTCAAACTCGACCCCCTCTAAATTAACTCAAGGATTGACGAGTCCCAAGTTATGAAGAAGACGTGAAAATTTTCAAAACTCGGGCCCGAGTTATGACGATTTTCAAGGGATTTTCAAAAAGTTAGAAATTGGAGAATTGGAGCACTATACCCAGCCTTAATTAGGTCTAGAATGCGGATGTGATTAGAAACCCACCGGAGTGCTGAAGAAGAGAAAAGAAGAGAAGAGCATGGAATCAATGGCGGCGGTATGCCGTTGGACCAGCTGCGAAACTCCGTCTTGCCCGCACTACTCGAAGCCACGACCCGATGCGTGCGCCAAGTGGGGGACGAGGTCGAGCTGGTGGTCGACTGGGTGGTCGATATTCAAACCGTGGTGGTGGTCGCGGTCGAGGGAGCTTCGGTGACACCACACCAGACACCGTTGAAGGTCCGACTTTAGAGTTTACACACAGTTTTTTGTTTACAATTCGCGCCAGAAATCGGCGAGATGACCCATGAATGTGAGGGAGAGCTTGTTCTCACACTGACGAACAAAAAGGTACGCTGAGACGTTGCTCATGGAGAGATTTGTTACCTAGCAAGTTACGTAGGTTCCTTACTTCAATAGTTATATTTTCCTGGAAAGCAAGGCTGCCGTAGGGAAAGTGGAAGAAATTTTTGGGAGTATCAATGATGTGGTACGTGATTTGTATCAAATTTTCATGCAATATATGAGGTGAAAATCATGTGCAGAAATTCACCGTCAAACTATCAGACGGTGTCCTCGCAACTTCTTACAAGCGTGGTAAGTATGACTTAATGTGACTTTTTTATCATTGTCTTAACTTAATACGCGCTAAAGGGGACAAATTTTTCATCAGCCCAGATAAACTTTTACCGATGGAGCGGTTCACTCAACCGAATTCAAGCAGGTATGCCTTGTATAAGCTTTAGACACTGCAACCTCAACTAAAATGACCTGAAGGAAAATTTCCGGACAAGGAACTGCAAGAGGAGGCGGACGAGGAGGTGGACGAGGAGGACGAGGCGCTAGAGGACGTGCTGCAGGACGGGGAAGAGGTAGAGGTGGACGTTTCTCAGGGCGAACTTGAGCTTGATCAACTCTACCGACGCGCCCGATATTCTTGAAGACGACAATAAAAATGTAAGAACAACGAAGACCACAAATTTTGAAGAATGTCACACCAACCGTTCTGTGTTTTAGTTCGTATGTCGAACTATTTGCGAGGAGAATCCCAATGCATAGCCAAGCCCCTACGAAGGAGCCTAAACTTTCAGTCGGGTGAAATCTTGATTGATGAAGAACTCAAACCTATTTCATTGAACGATTCAGTCTATTGTTCGAAATGACTCAGAAGATTTTATTACAGCAGTCAAGTTTTAAATAACTGGTACCGATATTGCCTGACAACAAGGACTCACAGCTTGAACTACACCCATAGAGCTCTATGGTGTTCACCGGTTACATCGAGACACAGGGCATGTTTACTCTCCTTTTTTGGAGGATTTATTCATGAGTGACTTGTGAATGTGCGGAATGACGCCACCCCCCGCAATAGTGGCCTTGATGAGAGTATCCAGTTCTTCATCACCTCGGATGGCAAGTTGAAGGTGTCGGGGAGTAATGCGTTTCACCTGAGTGTGATACTCGGGTCATATATTGGGGTGATATTAGCTTGCTTACTTACCTTCAGGTCCTTCGACGCATTACCTGCCAATTCCAGGACTTCAGCAGTAAGATACTCTGTTTGGCTGTAAGCACTCTAGTTGGACATGTGATTGTGATTACTCACCTAGAATAGCGGCCGAGTATACCGCCGCGGTTGCTCCAACCCTACCACCCGATGCAGCACGGTTCTAGAATGTATGATGTCAGTTTCTTTTGCAGTATTCAAGCGTGATTAATGAAAAAGCCGCGAGCTGGAGATTTCCAAATTTTGAATTTTTAAACGGTCCTTTCGCACAAAGATGGTGGTTCCACAGGTCGAGGTTATAAGAAAGGAGCGAGAATGAATGATCGGGATGTCAAGAAATATCCATACCTTCAAAAATCGGTGGATACGACCGACTGGAAACTGGAGACCAGCTTTCACGGAACGAGACGTAGGTTTACGTTTGTCTCCTTTTTTGGAGGACATGGTACCCTTGGCCCCTTTGCCGGAGAGTCCCTTGCCAGAAAGCCCTTTAGCTCCTTTGCCAGACATGTTTTGCGATTATGGCACTCGCGTAGGCAACAAGTTTTGTCTTCGAAGAGGTGAATCTCCGCCCTGACTGTAAGGTCACTGTACCGCGCGAGGTCTGGAATTCAACCGCCAGACCGGCGGATTTCTCCGCGGTGACGAATCCGATGACTCTGAAAGAGAAGAAATATGACACTTTAGCATGGGATTGCGAAAAACAAATCCATACTATCGTACTATCGATAGTACATTTTGAGAATCTATTTTTCTACAGCTCATATGAATATTAGAGGGACATTTTCCACAAACACGGTTTCCTTGTACCGGCGAAAATTCAAGGCGAAAATTCATGTACAGCCATCATTCGAGGTCACGATCGAGACAAAGCGTCACCGTTACTGCAGAAGTCATCAAGGCGGTCACATCCGCACGCTGCGACGCGGATCTTACCGACGCGCCGTCTCGGGCAACATATACGGCATCCAAGAGCTGTTCGCGCGCATCGAAACAGTCGGAATCCAACCGCGTGACCGGCACGCCGGGGAAATGCATCGCAAAGTCTTCATCAATCGACATTTCGTCGTCGCTTCTTTCGTGCGCACCGGGCTGTGTTTGAGGAACGAACATGATTACTGCGTGTTTGAACCGATCAAACAAACATCCAGGCACGCATGTGCTCGTATCGAGCGCGCCGTGGCGACGTCGCGCGGAGAAACACGTGGAAATTCGTCACGAAATTGCGACGAAAAACCGTTTCAGGACGCCGCGACGGTGGTGATAATAATTCAACTTGATGGATGAAACTCGAAATAACTAGAGTTCGATTAGCAACATTTTTCGCCTAAAGCCCTAGATCTTGCGCTAAAGAAACCGTGTTTCTGGAAAATGCCCCCCGTTAGAAATTCTTAGTAAGAATCCACACAATTTTACACGCATTTAGGTCGATCAGGTTCTGCCGCATAAGATGCCGCACGTTAGCGAGTTGTTATCTATATTATGTGGTATAGGATGGGATGATTTATCGTTAGCGTGTGACCGGCCGGTCTCAGGTCGGCAAGGTGTTCGGATAGCACGATCTACGCAGTCACAACGAGCGGTGCCACAACCGCAGATCTGGTGATTCCGTGAAACAACCGCTGGAAAATTTAGGCAATAAGTTTAAGCATGTTCACAATCGCGGCGAGCTCCAAGGCGCTCTCAACGACGAAGGTTCACGCCAGGCGAAACAAGGCCCCGAAACCTATTGGGCACCCGCAACAAAGAGCAAAACTTGCGGCGCCGCTCACGCTCGCAACAAGTACGTGAACCCAGGTGACGCGCGCTTTTATGTGGAGTGAGGCCTAGATCAATACTGACTAGCATCACTCACACGCCACCTCGTTTCCTTTTTTCATGTGTTTGTTGTGTTTGTGGCATCTGTTCTGAAGGTTTGGTTCTCAGGTTTTGTAACTTTCGCTCACGAGGCTCATGCCCACGATTCTGTCCAAGCGATTGAGGCTCAAGTAAGTATTAGCATCTCAATCTTCATGAACTACTGCTTTCGAGTATTTTCTAACTTTATCATACTAGATGGCGCAAATTGCTGATGTTCCGACCCCCCTACTCTATTTCGGGTTTCTTGCGTCTTCTTTGACTTTCGCAGCCGGAGCGGTAAGATAGTACTCATCATTAAGGCTAAAACCTAAAACTAACACTCCACTAGTACATTGCTCTCAGCAAGGTCAAGCTCATCTAAGGAGAAAGTAAGCTCTTCAACTGCCGCAAAGTTTGTTTGATTCTTTGCAATAGACAATTTAAGTTTGTAAGCAAATCAGACATCGCGTACATCGGTCTAAAGAATCGCTGCTTACACAGCACTGTGAAGTCCTGTGGCATCCGAGAGCTCGTTAGTATCTGAACTTGTACTGTCTATTAGGGCTTGACATTCTGATGTGACTTCCACGCATGGAGGAGAGATGGAAGGCACGGTTTGAGCTCTGTGATTTCAAATACATCGACGTGCTAAAGATTCATGCGGAATCAACTATCTTGACGCGTTGCGCCTCTTAGAATTCGCTCGCATACATGGGAATTCCTGAAGTATTGACAGCGAGATGTGTTGGGTGTTCGATGACAGAGTCAATTAAACCATACGTGACTGCCTCCTCCGCTGACATGAAAAAGTCACGGTCGGTGTCTTCCATAACTTTTTCCAATGACTGATTGGTGAATTCTGCAAGGTATCCATTCAAAGTGGACTTGTGGTGCATGATCTCATTTGCCTGGATCTCAATGTCTGCAGCCTGACCCTGCGCACCGCCAAGTGGTTGGTGAATCATGATCCGACTATTCGGTAGACTGAAACGCTTTCCTTGTGTGCCTGAAGCGAGAAGGAACGCACCCATGGAAGCTGCAAGACCAACACAGACAGTTGAAACGTCTGGGCGTATATGTCGCATGGTGTCAAATACTGCCATCCCTGCCGTGACCGAACCGCCGGGAGAGTTTACGTATAGCGTGATGTCTTTATCCGGATCATTCGCATCCAACCATAACAATTGTGCAACGATTAAGTTGCAACTATCGTCATCAACTGCACCACCCAGCCGAATGATGCGTTGATTCATGAGTTGGCTAGCTACACTCTGAAACCTCTCCACCACCAGCGGCGACGGCCCTTTGCCTTGTTGCGCGTAAATGGTCCTAATGAAGAATATTACGTATGTTGATACACCCGTATTCAATTTACCTTGAGTTAACCAAGCTGTCTCGTTCTCCGCAAGCATTAGTCCGAGACTGCAGCCGACTCGTCGACCTGCGAGGGTTTCAACTGCGGGTTAGTAGCGCTCAAGTCAAAGACTAGTTCATCGGAATGATGGAAACAGTAGGAAAACGCAATGTGCACCATTTCGAATGGGGCTTCGTTTCGTACCTATTCGCCTGGCGAAACGCCTCCCTACCGATAGGTTTACAGTACCTGCGTGTAGCACGTTGTTGTAAACTCGGGCACTGGACCATACTCATGCTCAACTTTTACAGTCGTCCGCGCTGCAGCACAAATTTATGTTTTAAAGATTTTTGTGGAATGCACAACAAGCGTGGCCAGAGTGTACTGCAGGTCGCACGCTCGAAGTCCTACGGGCAGTCGCAGCCTGTGGTTCTGCAAAAAATGCGGTTCTACAAAAAAATCGCTGCAACTATTTATTTTGAGTGTATTCACGCCCACCTATATCTAGTAAAATCCTCGCCGATGATTGATACAATTGTATTGATATCAAATCTGATAGTATGTGAGGGCGGGTCCCCGGTCACATAATACGATAGTACTCGGGAGCATCCGTGTATTTAGTGGTGGAATATTCTAACATATCTGATACTAGTAATGTAGCTAAGTAAGATTGTGAAAATTTTGCGGCCGCCGTAAAACCGTGAAATCGCAGCAGGTGCTCGTGTTGACATAGAGGAACGCTTCATACTACAGCGGCCACGACACTCCGGTGTTTGAATCTGTGAAGCTTGAATAGACTTGAAACAATTATGGTGCGTCAACCGTCACAATTCTTCTAGCGCGCGCTCTGAACGTGTAACTGACTGACAAATTTCACGTGTTTGCGGCACAGGACGCCATCAAGTTGTAAGTACCACCCCAACGTGCCGCGCGAAAAACACGCGCGTCCCACAGACGGACAGTATTACGTCTCGTCTTTTTCTCTCTTTCGCAGGCATTCAATGCCACCTATTCGACCACAGCATAACAGTTCAGTCATACTCACGGGTTGTTCACGTAGGGCCATCGTCATGAAAGTCATCGGTCGGACTGGATCGAGGGGACAGGTAGGTTCATAAGTGCTCTCAGATTATTCTCATGAATAATTCGAATTGGGGAATCGAACGTTCTTTCTCATTCACATGCGGGATTCATGCTAACTACTGTACTGTAGGTGACTCAGGTTAGGGTCAAGTTCTTAGATGATCAGAACCGCCAGATCATGCGAAACGTCAAGGGCCCGGTGCGCGAAGGTGAGTTCCAATGTAAGACTTTCTTAAGTCCCTTAAACTGTACTATTAGGAGATATTCTGACTCTGATGGAGTCCGAACGCGAGGCGCGCAGACTCAGATAGTGTTTTGTGCGAGTGAAGTGTAGCACTTTGAGTGTAATGGAATAGCACAGCCCTACGTTCTCTACGATGTGATCCTAGTTAAAGTCCTGCAAGTATATATGCTGAATGGGACTAATCGCAACATTTTCTCGTAGATGATCTAGCAGCATTCGACAGTTCTATGATATCTTGACGGTGTGTCACTGAAGGGCTAGCACCCTGCAGAGTTTCCTGAGCATAAAACCATGTGAGATTCGTCCCGAGTTTGAATGATACTATCGAGAACATTGTTGAAATTACCTTGCACATCACAGAGTACGTCATACTGAGCAAGTCAGTGAAAGCTTGTTCTACGTTTGACGAGTTCAGAGCTGAGGTTTCTATTGTTGTCAAGTCTGGGGAAAGCAACTTGAGATAGTATATGATGAACTCTGAACTTAATTTTACCTTCTGAATTTGCAAACTCGTGTGCCTGCTCAACTGACACGGCACGTAAGTGTGACAGGTCATTTTTGTTACCTGCCAAAAGAACAACTATGTTCGAATCAGAGTGATCCCGCAACTCAGTCAGCCATTTTCTTGCATTGTTGAAAGATTCTATGACGGTGAAGCAGGTTATAATTGCTACATGAACAGAAATTACTAATTTTACCAAAACTAGTTATGTCATACACCAGTAAAGCGCCGACTGCACCACGGTAATAAGCACTAGTTATTGCCCTGTAGCGTTCCTGTCCAGCAGTGTCCCAAATTTGTGCCTTTATTGTCTTTCCGTCGATCTACATTCAATCGTGAGATTTTAGAAATATTCGAAGTGATACGTCCAGATAGTACCTGTACACTACGAGTTGCAAACTCTACGCCGATCGTAGACTTGGACTCAAGACAGAATTCATTTCTCGTGAAACGAGACAGTAGGTTTGACTTGCCGACCCCAGAGTCTCCGATGAGTACGACTTTGAAAAGATAGTCGTAACTATACCAACAGCATTAGAAAAGTGAACTTCAGTATGCAATCGCAACAGCACGTACTCATCGGAATCTTTGGACAACGACATGTTATGAACTGCTCGAACTGCTCTCAACTTCGCTCTCCAACTTGTTGAGTTCAATCAGAAAAACCCACAGCGACGCGATCGATTTTTGAGCCCTGATCGAACGAGATCGAGCCACAAGAAGATCCTTTTGTTCGCGCTGGCGTACGTGCACCACTTCGTTCTCCGTGCATATATGAAGCAGCCAGTCCTACTAACTATAGTTGTGGACAAGTCCGATCCCACTATTCACATAACACTATCTCAAGGGCGGCAACCGGTTTGAATATGGTGGCTAAAAAGTACTATCGTAGCAATTTTCAATGTAGTTATTGAAACGATATTTGTGTCATGAGGGGCATTTTCCAGAAACGGGGTTTCCGTATTTTATTATTAGGCAAAAACACACGAAAATATGACAAACACATCCTTCGGACGCCGAGTGACTGACATGCTGGTTCCAACACAGTATCCGACGCGAGCTTCAGCTAATGGTCGCCAAAGAACGAATTTCCTACTACTATGATGAGGAGGTTGGTAGAAGCTATTACGGACCGAACCATCCCATGAAGCCACACCGCCTCTGCATGACGCACAATCTCGTTCTCGCTTATGACCTTCACAAACACTTGCAAATGTTTCGTCCACGAGCGAGCACCAACGATGAGTTCACGCAATTCCACAGCGAGGACTACGTTTCTTTCTTGTCGAAGATAACTCCTGATAAGCAGCACCAGTATGTGGCGGAGATGCAAAGGTTCAACCTTGGTGAAGACTGTCCGATTTTTGACCACATGTTAGACTTTTGCAGACGTTACACTGGAGGCTCTGTCGACGGTGTTCGTAGATTGAATCAAGGGTTGTCAGATATCGCTATCAACTGGTCTGGTGGTCTACATCATGCGAAAAAGTCTGAGGCTTCGGGGTTTTGTTACATAAATGATCTTGTGTTGGCTATTCTTGAGCTTCTCAAACAACATGCAAGGGTAGTGTACATAGACATAGATATTCATCATGGCGACGGCGTCGAAGAAGCATTTTACATGACAGATCGGGTGATGACTGTTAGCTTCCACAAGTATGGAGATATGTTTTTCCCTGGCACAGGCAGTCTAAGGGATGTTGGCATGAACTCTGGCAAGTACTACAGCGTCAACGTTCCGTTAAATGATGGTATAGATGATAGAAGTTTTGTCGACCTATTTAAATTCGTGATGCAAGACGTAATGGATATATATCAGCCTGGTGCGATAGTCTTACAATGTGGTGCAGATTCACTGGCTGGCGATCGAATAGGGTGCTTCAATCTCTCACTCAAAGGTCACGCAGAGTGTGTCACCTTTATGAAGAGCTTTGGGAAGCCGATTCTTGTGACTGGAGGAGGGGGGTACACCAAAACAAATGTAGCTAGATGCTGGGCAAACGAAACTGCCACGCTACTGGATAAAAATTTGGCCGAAGACATTCCATTTCATGACAACTACTATGAATACTACGCAGATGCTGGATACAAGCTTTGTGCCCACGCCCCGGTTTGGATAGAGAACATGAACCCCAATTCATATCTAGCTCCATTGAAGGAACGGGTTCGAGAAAATTTGCATTCATTGACCTTCGCTCCAAGTGTCGAGTTTAGTGAAGTACCTCCAATAAAGCTGTTGCCGGAGTTGGATGAAACAGAACTCAATCCAGATGAAAGGTACGGTGGCAAACTAGGTCTGGATGGTGCCATAGCCGCAGACATAGTACTTTAGATCAATGTGGAGGCCTGTTCTCCGAAGTTGCGTCGTATTGTATCAAGGCTTTTTTAGACCTCGATGCAGCTCTTGGGGGAGGGAAATTTGTGAGTTTGGGTTGTCAATTTCGGTCAAGTTTAGAGCGTTTTAGGGTGTTATTGCATCAGTCATGAACCAGTTCCATCTTTGTCAATGATATGACCATTTGGTATGCATCTGTATGGATGTCTGTTTGCCTGGTGCCAACACATCGTGTATGTGCATATTTACTCCCGCCCCAGCAACTGCTACACAACTACGCTATCATACTAGCTATATGTAGGTGATTTCGACATCTTCTGCCTAGGGTCACTATTGGCCAATACTCTTTAGTAAAAGCAAAAAATATTGTCTATTGAGCAATTCAGATGCAAACTTGATTTCAACCTGTGCGTTGATCCTCCAAGTCAGCGACATACTCTGTCAACACTATCGCTTTTCCAGCACTATGACAGGAAGATAAACGAGACAGATCAAACTTGAAACATGCATGAGACTTCTTTGCATATAACCGATATAATACGCACCTCGACCAATTTCGTTTGGCCAACCAAGCTAATATCTGAAAGCTCGCTAACAAGTTTTGTCAGAACAAGAGTTACAATTTTCAGCTTATTAGACTCACCAGTCTTGAGCTTTCTTTGCAGTGAGAGGCTTGTAATCACTTTTCACTTCTGTATCGGTACGCACTACGAAATGTTCGATATCATTACTTTTCAGTGAGTGTGTGCCATCAAAACTTTTCCACAGTTCAGTGGCACCGTGACCTTCTAAGTGCCACATGTCATGTACAGCACCGTCTACTAACAAAGCCAAATCTACAATGAAAAAACAAAGTCGATAACAGTACAAGTCACTTTATCTCTCGACAAACCTCTTCGACTGTTTCCCAGCGTGCCGCGGTTATCTGAAACATCTAGCTCAAGTGTAACCTGAGCAGTGTCTCCAGCTGCTTTCACTCGATCTGCGACAGGCGAACTCAAAGAGAGGAGGTATGTGTCATCCATATCGTGGTGAAAGTTCCCAATACTCTGATCGTTGAAGATAGTTAGCTTGTAAGCACGTCGAGGAGCGGCGCTGGACGACGGGACGGAGTCGAGGAGTCAGCGCGACACACTAACGAAGAATTTGGCGCAGCAATTCCATTGTACACAATAGCCGCGATCGGTCTCTCTTGCCGTACTAGTAGTAATGTAATGTTGTATGTACCCATTATACAAGTCGACAGTGTGTCATGACGAGTCATGAGCGGTGAAATTAAATATGTAAAATGATAGGAAAACCTTATTGCAATGGGTCTATACATATCGAGGAAAACGTCTCTCGTTTAACGAGAACTTTAACGGGGAGCTATGTGTACATCGGGCGAGCTGGACTATAGTTTAAATTTGCACACACGCTGATGGAAAAAGTAAGTTAAGTGTGCTTCTTAAATCCACCCCCTTAGACCACTCGGGCATCCTGGCTGGCGTGTGTAGCGTGCCAGGAATGGGGTTCGAACCCATGCGCACATTGTGCAGTGGGTAGTTTCATAGCAAATGCTACAGAAAGCGCGATTGCATTTGTATATGAATGTATGGGTCACGCGATGATAGGACTTTTGCCCAAAACGCGCGACCCACGACAGATGGAGCCGCCATGGACGTTCACGGCGAGGGCCAGCTGTTCCTGATAGACATGTTGGAGAAAACCTGTGTTTTTGCACCAGTAGAGATTAGACATTTGGCGACGAGATTGCGGTATTTCAACGAAAAGTTGCGGTATAGGCGCTCAACCGCCGCCGCCTGGACGGTTTGTGCGTACATCAGGTATGTGCAGTACTTTGATGCCCTGTATCAACACAGAACGCGGAAAGCGGGAATAAAAGCGAACAATCTTTTCAAAACCGTGGTATTTAACATTCTCAGGAATGCGATACGTCAGTTCCCCTATGACTTGAAACTTTGGTTGGCTTTTTTCAACTATGCCTCACGACACAGTGCGAGAAAACTTGTTTCTTTTGGTCTCGCGACGTCTCTTCGTCTGAATTCCTCTATCGCTGGGCTTTGGGCTTACGCTGCGCGTTGGGAGTTCTCAAAGGAGGCCAACCCATTCAGCGCACGCACAGTTATTCAGCGTGGTCTACGATGCTGTGTTGAAACGCAAGAATTGTGGAGAGAATATTTTGACTTAGAACTTAAATATGTGCGCTTCATCCGGTCTAGATCGATAGGTCTGAGATCCGTAGCCGCTGAAGTATCTAACAATATTCACGCTCTGACTGTCGAAGAAGGAGCACTCGCTGCAAGTGTATACAACGCAGCCAAGTCCCAGCACAAAAAGGACTTCGATTTCCTTGTGCAATTTCTTACAAGGATATCAGAGCTGACTGATGTCTCGAAAACGTTGAAGAACTATATTCTGAAAGATCTATTTAGAGAGTTTCCCTCTCGTCGTGCTCATCTCGTTTTTCTGACCAGTGACTCGAGTTCAATTGAGCATGCTTTCAGAGACACTTGCAGTGACCTGCCAGACCAATACCATAACAAGAAATTTTGGGGTGCCATTGGTAATGTTACAAAATCGAGTTCAGCACTATTCGCTGAATGTCTGCGATACATGTCGATTCTATCGTTTATATATTGCTTCTCAATGCAACACTTGCATCGAAGTACAGCTGAGATTCACGAAATCTGGCTGGGTCACTCCATGTCAATGGATAAGGAACGAAAGAAAAAATGCCCATCGAGTAGGCACAATGCCCCTCGATTCTTAGAGGATATGGAGCGAGATTTTCTAACCAACACGGCGTACTTTTCTCTACGAACTCTCCTGACGAGATAGCGCGTGAAAAATATGTCCATTCTTAAATATGACCCGGCTTGTGCGACTGCCAAGGTTCAAAATAGGTCAAGTTCGCCCTGAAGATCGGTATCAGCGGAATGAACAAGTCGTGATTCATTTATAATACCTTGAGCACGTCTAGCTTGGTTTTCAGAATTTCTAAGCCCTGGTGAACCACTTCTTCTGGTGGTAGGGCACCAGTAGTCTCGATAGTGAAGTTGACTTTGTTCATATTTGGTCGGATGTTGACTAGTCCTGGCTTTCCAAGGTCATCAGCCTGGAAGTTTTCATGGATTAAAATGAGAAGCGTTTGTTCAGAAAATAACGTACCTTTTTCATGATCTCACCATCATATGAGTACGCCGCATTCTTCTCAACTTGAACACTATCTGACTCTTCATCATATCGAAGAAGTCTACCTGGACAGCTTTCGACGAAACTTCTTTTTTCAGAGACTAGACAAAAAGAAAAAAGAAGAGTAAATATGATGTGTTGAGATGGCGAAGTATACTTACCGTTGAGAGTGTCCATGAGCGCGCGATTTATATCGATGAATGGTTCGTAACGGAAAACTGCCGTTGCTACTGGGGACCACTTCGCGTGATCTTTCCCTATACCTTTCCGTGCCGTACAGCGCAGCTTGACTTCCTGGTGCTTCCTAAGTTTGACCACTAAAATACCAGCTTTTGTCGGGTCAGGGTTATTCTCGTCAAGCGATGCGTGCTTAACGGGGAAAACTCTCTTGTCAAAACTTGTTAGATGACCACTTGTAACATCATACGTTTGATCAGAGCTTCCTTTGGCGGTCAGCTCAAACTCGATCTCTGTCCTACCGGACTCTTCGTCCAAGGTAGTCTCGTATGGAAAGCTCATTTCTTTTGCTACGGTACTCACGATTGGGATCAGACCAAGCCTGTGACTGATGAACTCGTCACATAGAACAGACGAGTTTTCGAGGACTTCGACCAGGTCGATCGCAAGTGTGGGGACCTCAGCGATGCAAACGCGGCGGATTGCATTTGAGAAGCTCGCATCGACCCCCTCGAGCGTGAATTGAATTTGCTGGGTTGCCAGATATTGCACTGTTAACCGCGGCATACAAGCGGCTCAGGATGTAGTTCAGGTTGTAGCGCCCTTGCCCGGTTGCTCACGTGTGGGTCTTGGCGTTTTTGATAATAAATGATACATTATCCAAATTAGTCATACTGTCGTATTATTATCATTATTATCATTACTATCCTCCAGCCGTTGGAAAACCTGATAAATGCGTCGGTGTAGGCCGTCACTACGTCAATCACCGCGTGTAGCCCCGCGTTCGAAAGCTCTCGTTAAATGCTGT
>CEOJ01000803.1_pt1 | contig 28381 bp, 37 predicted proteins | sample 530281 | NCBI WGS metagenome assembly CEOJ01 (sample SAMEA2619879, study PRJEB7988) | marine metagenome | isolation source: saline water (ENVO:00002010), including | reverse complement strand
AATGGAGAAAAAGATGTTTTCTCGATTCAGGAAAAAGTCCTAGATGGAGTATTTTAAGCATATAATCATCTAAGAGGCAGAACATTAGAATTTGCCCATATAGCTCAGTTGGTAGAGCACTTCCTTGGTAAGGAAGAGGTCACCGGTTCAAATCCGGTTATGGGCTAGTTTTTATTTGATTTTCCTCAAATTTTAGTGTATTTGAGTATAAAAGTAGTTTATTATTGCTCTACTTAAAACTGTAATTACTAACTGGGGACTAAACTATGTCAAAAGAAAAATTTGAGAGAAACAAGGAACACGTTAACGTTGGTACTATCGGACACGTTGACCATGGTAAAACCACATTAACTGCTGCTTTAACTAAAGTAATGGGTGAGAAGTATGGTGGTGAATTTAAAGCGTATGATCAAATTGATAACGCTCCTGAAGAGAAAGCTCGTGGTATTACAATCGCGACTGCTCACGTAGAATATGAATCCGATAGCCGTCACTATGCACATGTTGATTGTCCAGGGCATGCGGATTATGTCAAGAACATGATTACAGGTGCTGCGCAAATGGATGGAGCCGTTTTGGTTTGTTCTGCTGCTGATGGACCTATGCCACAAACTCGTGAACATATACTTTTAGCTAGACAGGTTGGCGTACCACACATAGTTGTTTATCTAAATAAAGCAGACCAAGTTGACGATAAAGAACTTACAGATTTAGTAGAAATGGAGATAAGAGAACTTCTTAATAAGTATGAATTTCCAGGAGACGACGTCCCAATTATTACAGGTTCAGCTTTGAAAGCGATTGAAGGTGATACATCTGATATAGGTATTCCCTCAATTCAGAAATTAATCGAAGCTATGGATAGTTTTATCCCTGTCCCTGAGAGACCAGTTGATCAAAAATTCTTAATGCCAATAGAAGATGTTTTCTCAATATCAGGACGCGGTACAGTCGTAACAGGAAGAATAGAAAGAGGAAAAGTAAACGTTGGCGATGAAATAGAGATCGTAGGTATTCGCGAAACAACCAAAACTACATGCACAGGCGTCGAAATGTTCCGTAAACTTTTAGATGAGGGTGTCGCGGGTGATAATGTGGGTGTATTGCTTAGAGGAACCAAGAGAGAGGAAGTTGAGCGAGGACAAGTACTTTGTTTGCCTGGTTCTGTAAATCCTCATACAAAGTTCGAATGCGAGATATATGTATTATCAAAAGAAGAGGGTGGAAGACACACACCATTTTTTGGTAACTATAGACCACAATTCTATTTTAGAACCACTGACGTAACTGGTGCAATTGAGCTACCTAAAGATACAGAAATGGTAATGCCCGGAGATAACGTCAAAATGAAAGTTGAGCTAATTACACCTATTGCAATGGAAGAAGGTTTAAAATTCGCAATACGTGAAGGCGGAAAGACGGTCGGAGCAGGAGTTGTATCAAAAATATTATAGAGTCTATGCCGATCATCTGATTTATAATTAGATTGATAGGCTAGTAGCTCAATTGGTAGAGCGACGGTCTCCAAAACCGTAGGTTGGGGGTTCGAGTCCCTCCTGGCCTGAGCAGATTACTTGATAAGGTGAGTGTATGTCTGAGTCTAAAACTACAACAAATAGCAGTACGCCATTAATAGTTTTATCTATTTTAATGATGCTTGCCGGTGTTGTGTTGTTTTACTATTTCTCAGAAATACGACTTTTTTACAGGGTGCTCGGAATGTTAGCTGTGATTATCGTTTCTGCAGCAATTATATACCAGACTGAATTTGGAAAAACAGTTCATGGGTATGTTATAGATTCCAAGCAGGAACTTAAAAAAGTTGTATGGCCGACTAAACAAGAGACTACGCAAACAGCTTTGGGAGTAATCGCTATAGTAGTAATTATAGGTTTAATCTTGTGGCTGATTGACATGTTTTTTGGATGGTCAATCGGAACGTTATATGGAGTTAATTAGCACTGATATGAAATGGTATGTTCTACAAGCCTACTCAGGTTACGAAAATAAAGTTAAACAATCACTTGAAGATATGATCAAAAGAGAGGGCCTAGAAGATTCTTTTGGTGAAATTTTAGTTCCTACCGAGGAAGTCCTAGAGATTAAGGAAGGACAGAAAAAAAGATCTGAAAGAAAGTATTTTCCAGGATACGTAATGATTAAAATGGATCTAAACGATAATACTTGGCATAAAGTTAAAAGTTCGCCGAAAGTACTCGGTTTTGTAGGAGGTACAAGTGACAAGCCCGTTCCTTTAGAGAATTCAGAAGCAGAAAACTTAATAAAATCCATTCAAAGTGATTCAACTCAACCAAGACCAAAAGTAATGTTTGAGCCTGGCGAAATAGTACGTATAATAGATGGCCCATTCAATGATTTTAATGGTGAAGTTGAAAAAGTAGATTTTGAAAAAAATAGGCTGACCGTGAAAGTTTTGGTTTTTGGGAAACCAACACCAATTGAGCTATCGTTGAGTCAGATAGAGAAGGGTTAAAAAGTTATGGCTGCGAAAGAATTAGTTACACAAGTAAAATTACAAGTTCCTGCTGGTAGTGCAAATCCTGCGCCACCTGTTGGTCCAGCACTTGGTCAACATGGACTAAACATCCAAGATTTTTGTAAACAGTTCAATGATAGAACTAAAGATAATGAAAAAGGTCTAGCATTACCAGTCATTATTAATGTATATAAAGACAGAAGTTTTGATTTTGTAATAAAATCTACGCCAGCATCAATATTGTTGAAAAAAGCAGCTGGTATTCAAAAAGGTAGTCCAACACCACAGAGCAACAAAGTTGGAAAAGTTACAAAAAAACAACTTGAAGACATTGTTAAACAAAAAGAGGGAGATTTGAACGCAGCTGATTTAGACCAGGCTGTAAAGATTATAGCCGGTACAGCTAGAAGCATGGGTATAGAGGTAGAGTAATGAGAGTTTCGAAGAGACAAAAACAAATTAACGAGAAAGTGGAGTCAACCAAAATATATCCAATACTTGACGCTTTGACGTTATTAAAGGAAATACCAAATCTGAAATTTAACGAATCCATTGATATCAGCATAAACCTAGGTGTTGACCCTCAAAAATCCGATCAGAATGTCCGTGGCTCTACGTCTCTGCCTCATGGCATTGGGAAACAATCAAAAATAGCAGTTTTTGCTGAGGGTGCCGATGCAACAGCAGCTACGGAAGCAGGAGCGGATGTTGTTGGATTTGAAGACTTAATTGAGAAAGTTAAAAAAGATAAAGATATTGACGCAGACGTCATTATAGCAACTCCTGAGTGTATGAAATCATTGGGACAATTAGGAAGAATTTTGGGACCAAAAAATCTAATGCCTAATCCTAAAGAGGGTACTGTAACAAAGAATGTTGCAGATGCAGTCTCCGTAGCAAAAAAAGGACAAATAAGGTACAAAACAGACAAAGGCGGAATTATCCATGCGACTATTGGAAAAAAGGACTTTGAACCCAAAAAACTCGCCGAAAATGCAATTGCGCTTATTGAAGATCTCAAGAAAGCTAAACCAAGTTCTGCCAAGGGAAAATATATGAAAAATATTACAATATCCTCTACAATGGGGCCAGGAATTAGGGTAGACTTATCGTCAGTTGAGAGTAGAGGTTAATTATGCCATTGAGTTTGGAACAAAAGAAGAATTTAGTAAAAGAAGTTGCAGATGTTGTGGCAAATGCAGACACTCTGTTAACAGCAGATTTTCGAGGTTTAACAGCCAATGAGCTTGGTGAATTTAGAAAAATTGCCAGAAACCCTGGTATATTCATCAAAGTTGTCAAAAATAACATGCTTAAGATGGCGCTGAAAGATTCCGACTATGAGTCTATAGGCGACAAAGTTAATGGTCCCCAAATACTCGCCACTTCGTCTGAAAATCCAGGTGATTTTGCAAAACTAGTCAAAAAATTTATAGATGACCACGAAACTATTGAATTAAAATCTCTTGCATATAAAGGCAAAGAGTTAGAATTATCAGAAATCAAAAAATTAGCATCTCTACCGTCGAGAGAACAAGCTCTTGCTCAACTAATGTCAGTTATGCAGGCACCAATACAAAAACTGCTTTCAACAATGAACGCAGTCCCCTCAAAAATGGTGAGAACTTTAGATGCTGTAAAACAATCTAAGAATTAACACAGAAGTAATAAGGAGACAAAAATGGCCGCAACAAAAGATCAAATATTAGAGTCAATTTCCAATATGACTGTCATGGAAGTTGTTGAACTAATATCAGAAATGGAAGAAAAATTTGGCGTTACAGCAGCAGCACCCGTAGCCGCTGCAGCACCTGCTGCTGGTGGAGACGCAGCATCTGCAGCTGAAGAAAAAACTTCCTTTGATGTAGCATTAGCAAATGCTGGTACTAACAAAGTAGCAGTAATCAAGGCAGTGAGAGCGATCACAGGTCTTGGACTCAAAGAAGCGAAAGAAAAAGCTGAATCTGCACCATGCGTTTTGAAAGAGGGCGCTAGCAAAGAAGAAGCTGATGATTTTAAAAAGCAACTTGAGGAAGCGGGCGCTACTGTTGAGCTTAAATAGGTTAGTCTGAGTAAATTTACTAATCATCATTATGGTGATTAGCGGATTCTATTGTATTTTATGAAATATAGTTACACTGCAAAAAAAAGAATAAGAAAAAACTTCGGAAAGTTAGGCGATGTTTTACAGATGCCTAACCTGATACAGTTACAAATGGATTCTTATAATCATTTTATAGGTAAAAATGGAAATAAAATAGATTATAATAAATCTGCACTTCATTCCGTTTTTGAATCTGTCTTTCCAATATATGATTATGCCAATAACTGTAAACTTGAATATACAGGTTTTAGATTAGGCAAAGAAGAGTATACAGAAGAGGAGTGTAGAATTACTGGCAAAAGCTATTCAGTTCCGCTCAAAGTAGACTTAAAACTTTCTGTTAATATTGATTCTAAATCGGCAGGTCAATTGGAAATTTTTGAAAATAAAGATGTTTTTTTAGGTGAAATGCCTATTATGACTAAATATGGTACTTTTATTGTAAATGGTACAGAAAGAGTCGTAGTCTCTCAACTTCATCGCTCACCCGGAGTTTTCTTTGATCATGATAGTGGTAAAACCCACTCTTCAGGTAAACTTCTTTTCTCTGCAAGGGTTATCCCATACAGAGGATCATGGCTAGATTTTGAATTTGATCAAAAAGATATTGTCTATGCAAGGATAGATAGAAGAAGAAAAATTGCATCAACCATAATTCTTAGAGCACTTGGCTATACCACAAGAGAAATTTTAGATCTCTTTTATGAGAGCAATAAGATCACTGTAGACAAAGGTAAATTCTTTATTAATCAAAAACTTGAAGATCTACAAGGAAGCATTGCACAGTTCGATATATTGCATAATAAGAAAATGATTGTGCAAAAAGGAAAAAGAATCACCGTAAGACACCTTGAGTTACAAAAGAAAAATAAAATGAAAGGTTTTTTTGTCCCCTCTGAATTCCTATGGGGAAAGAGAATTTCAGAAGATGTCATAGATAAAAAAACGGGAGAGGTACTATTAAATTGTAATGAACAGATTACACCTGAAATCGCAGACAAAATAACTGATTTAAAAATCGACTCATTCAAAATTTTACATACAAATGAGTTAGATAGAGGTCCATTTATTTGCAACACGCTAGACGTAGATCCAACAACAGACCAAGATACTGCTTTGATAGAGATATACAGAATGATGCGTCCAGGTGAGCCACCAACAAAAGAGGCAGCTACGCAACTATTTACAAGCTTATTCCAATCAGAAGACAGGTATGATTTGTCAGCAGTTGGAAGAATGAAATTTAATTCTAGAGTAGGTAGAACAGAGGTGACAGGTCCTGGCGTCTTATCAAACGATGACATTATCTCTGTTTTGACGACTCTCATTAATATTAGGAACGGATTTGATACGGTTGATGATATTGATCATTTAGGAAACAGACGAGTTAAATGTGTAGGAGAGATGGTAGAGAATGTTTTTAGAATTGGTTTAGTTCGTGTTGAGAAAGCTGTAAAAGAGAGAATGAGTACTATGGAATTAGCTGAAAAACTTCAACCTAAAGATATTATTAACTCAAAACCAATTACAGCTACTCTCAAAGAATTTTTTGGAACAAGCCAGTTATCTCAATTTATGGATCAGAATAACCCTCTAGCGGAGATTACTCACAAAAGGCGAATTTCTGCACTAGGACCTGGAGGTCTCACTCGTGAGAGAGCAGGCTTTGAGGTCAGAGACGTTCACCCAACTCACTATGGGAGAGTTTGCCCGATTGAAACACCCGAGGGTCCGAACATAGGTTTAATAAATTCTCTAGCAACATACTCAAGAACAAATGATTACGGTTTTTTAGAGACGCCTTATAGAATAGTCAGCAAAGGTAAAGTCAAGCCTGAAATAAAATGGCTATCTGCTATAGAAGAAAGCAAATACTATATTGCGCAAGCTAATACTGAACTTGATGGCAGTGACAAAATTATAGGTGATTTAATATCATGTAGACATAACAATGAATTTACTATTACATCACCAGACAAAGTTGAATTAATGGATGTCTCTCCAAAGCAAGTTGTTTCTGTAGCTGCAGCGTTGATACCTTTTCTAGAACACGACGATGCTAACCGAGCTCTTATGGGTTCAAACATGCAACGACAAGCTGTTCCGATACTGAAACCAGAAAAACCCCTTGTAGGAACAGGAATTGAAAAGACAGTAGCAATTGATTCTGGCGCCTCTTTTACCGCCTTAAGAGGAGGAGTAGTTGATTATGTTGATGCTTCTAGAATAATTGTAAATGTCAATGATGATGAAGTTGAAAATGAAAATGATACAGGCGTAGATATATACCCACTTACAAAATACATACGTACCAACCAAAATACGTGCGTAAATCAACGCCCACTTGTTCAATCCGGAGATGTTATAGAAAGAGGTGACGTTATCGCAGATGGACCAGCAACTGATTTGGGCGAGTTAGCTCTTGGTCAAAATCTCCTGATAGCATTTATGCCTTGGCATGGATATAACTTTGAGGATTCGATACTCGTATCCGAGAGAGTAGTTCAAGAAGATAAGTTCACATCCATCCATATAGAGGAGTTAGAGTGTGTTGCAAGAGATACCAAGCTTGGGTCTGAGGAAATCACTTCAGACATACCAAACGTCAGCGAGGGGCTGCTAAATAAACTCGATGAATCTGGAATTGTTTACGTTGGAGCAGAAGTTAAATCAGGTGACATACTAGTTGGAAAAGTAACACCTAAAGGAGAGAGCCAATTAACACCTGAAGAGAAATTACTCAGAGCAATTTTTGGCGAAAAAGCATCAGACGTTAAAGATACGTCTCTCAAAGTTCCATCCGGAATGGACGGAACTGTTATCGACGTCCGAGTCTTTACTAGAGAAGGTATAGACAGGGATAAGAGAGCTCTTGAAATTCAGGATACGTTCATCAAACAAGCTAGGAAAAATCTAGAGGATGAGTTACGTATTAATCAAGAGAATATATTTCTAAGAGCAAGGAAACTATTAACAGGAAAAATGATTTCGAAAGGGCCAGAGGGTATTAAATCTGGATCTAAAATTGCCATGGCTACATTGGAGAGTATCGAGGATAATGATTTATTCAAATTTGTTCTTAAATCAGAATCAGGAAATATATCCTTGGCCAATTTACAAGATCAATTAGACAAGCTTAATCAAAAATTTACTGAGGACCTAGAGCTTGCAATACAGAAAATATCTCAACACGATGATTTAGGGCCTGGGATACAAAAGAAAGTAAAAGTTTACCTCGCAGTAAAACGTACTCTTCAGCCTGGTGACAAAATGGCAGGAAGGCATGGAAATAAAGGCGTCATATCTCAAATTGTCCCAGTAGAGGACATGCCATATACAGAAGATGGTAGACCAGTTGATATTGTACTCAACCCACTTGGGGTACCGTCTAGAATGAATGTGGGTCAAGTTCTTGAAACACATTTAGGCTGGGCAGCTAAAGGTATTGGATTTAAAATTGGCGCACTCCTTGATGAAGGGATCGTATCAAAAAAACTAAAATCATATCTAGCAGAGGTTTACTCGACATGTCCAGGTTTTGATAAGCATGATCTAAAATCATTCTCTGATGAGGAAATAAATATCTTGGCAAATAATTTAAGGGAAGGTGTGCCTATGGCTACACCAGTATTTGATGGTGCTTCAGAGGCAGAGATTAAGTCAATGTTGTCAATTGCAGATTTACCAGAAAACGGTCAAGCGATTCTGATAGATGGTAGGACCGGAGAAAAATTTGAGAGACCAGTTACTATTGGATATATGTATATGATAAAACTCAATCATTTAGTTGATGATAAGATGCACGCAAGATCTACAGGACCATATAGTCTTGTGACTCAACAACCCCTGGGTGGAAAAGCTCAATTTGGTGGACAGAGATTTGGAGAGATGGAAGTGTGGGCGCTACAAGCATACGGCGCATCACATACTCTTCAAGAAATGTTAACCGTTAAATCTGATGATGTATCCGGAAGAAACAGAGTCTACAAGAACATCGTTGATGGAGATTATTCGTCTGAACCACATATTCCCGAATCATTCAATGTTCTCTTGAAGGAAATTAGATCATTGGGTATAAATGTTGACCTCGATAAAGATAATAAAGAAGTTTAGGAGATTAAGATGAGAGATATGATTAATTTATTCAAAAAGACCAGCAAAGAGGAAGGTTTTGATCATATAAAAATCTCTCTAGCCTCACCAGATCTTATGAGATCTTGGTCTTATGGAGAAGTTAGAAAGCCTGAAACAATAAACTATAGAACATTTAAGCCTGAGCGAGACGGTCTATTCTGCGCGAAGATTTTTGGTCCTATTAAAGATTACGAGTGCTTATGCGGGAAATATAAAAGACTTAAGCATCGAGGAGTTATTTGTGAGAAATGTGGTGTAGAAGTTACTTTATCTAAAGTCCGGAGAGATAGGATGGGACATATTGAATTAGCGTCACCGGTTGCTCATATTTGGTACTTAAGATCGCTCCCGTCAAGAATTGGGCTTATTTTGGATATGACACTTCGCGAGATTGAACAAGTATTATATTTTGAGAGATTCATTGTATTAGATCCTGGTCTAGCGCCTGTTGAGAAAGGACAATTACTCTCAGAAGATGCATATCAAAACTTAATTGAAGAGCATGGTAATGACTTGAGAGTAGGGATGGGTGCAGAAGCTATAATGGAGTTACTTTCTGAGATTGACTTGGAGAAAAGTTTTAATGAACTTAAAGAAGAAATAGCAAGCACAAAATCTCAAGCCAAAAATAAGCGTAATGTTAAAAGACTTAAGTTGGTTGAGTCATTTATAAACTCAGGCAACAGACCTGAATGGATGATTCTTACCGTATTGCCAGTTTTACCACCTGATTTGCGACCACTCGTCCCATTAGAAGGCGGAAGATTTGCGACATCTGACTTAAATGATTTATATAGACGTGTCATAAATAGAAATAATAGGCTAAAACGATTGCTTGAATTGAAAGCCCCAGAAATAATCGTTAGAAATGAAAAAAGGATGCTACAAGAATCTGTAGACGCTCTTCTAGATAACGGAAGAAGAGGAAGAGCTATAACAGGGACCAATAAACGTCCGCTTAAATCTTTAGCAGATATGATAAAAGGTAAGGGCGGCAGATTCAGACAAAACCTTCTAGGAAAACGTGTAGACTATTCTGGCAGATCCGTGATAGTGGTCGGACCAACGCTTCGACTTCACCAATGTGGGCTACCTAAAAAAATGGCACTTGAATTATTCAAACCGCACATATTTGGCAAGCTACACCTAAGGGGTATCACAACTACGATTAAAGCGGCAAAAAAATATGTAGAAAAAGAGAGTGAAGAGGTTTGGGATATTTTAGATGAAATAATTAAAGAATACCCAGTGCTTTTAAACAGAGCACCAACACTTCATAGGTTAGGAATTCAGGCATTTGAGCCTACACTTATTGAAGGTAAGGCTATTCAACTTCATCCTCTAGTATGCGCTGCTTTTAATGCTGATTTTGATGGAGATCAAATGGCAGTTCATGTTCCTTTGTCTCTCGAAGCACAAGTTGAGGCTAGAGTATTAATGTTATCAAGCAACAATATACTCTCCCCATCTAATGGCAGTCCTATAATTGTTCCATCACAGGATATTGTGCTTGGCATTTACTATATGTCTAGAGAAAAACCAAACGCAAAAGGAGAGGGCATGATTTTTTCAGATGTTGAGGAAGTTCATAGAGCTTATCAAGAAAAGATCGTTGATCTCCAAGCAAAAGTCAGAGTCAGAATTAAAATTAAAGATGATAGTTCGGATGAAAGTATTACTAAAATTGTAGAGACAACGGCAGGGAGGTCAGTATTAGCAGAACTTCTTCCTAGAGAAATTCCGTTTTCTTACATAAATAAAGATCTAGACAAAAAAGCAATATCTGAGCTATTTGACGTATCTTACCGATTAGCAGGGTTGAAAGCAACTGTTGTTCTTGCTGATCAAATTATGTATACCGGGTTTAGATATTCAACAAGAGCAGGGGTCTCTATTGGTGTAAATGATATGGTTATACCAACTCAAAAAACTAAAATGGTCCAGAATGCTGAAAAAGAAGTTAAGGAAATTGAAAAGCAATACAACTCTGGCCTACTAACATCTGGTGAAAGATACAATAAAGTCGTTGATATTTGGTCTCATACTAATGATCAAGTATCACAAGCAATGATGAAACAGCTTGGTACTGAGTCAACTAAAGTATCTTCTGGAAAATCAGTAGAACATAAATCTTTCAATTCCATTTACATGATGGCGGATTCTGGAGCGCGTGGATCTGCAGCACAGATAAGACAATTATCTGGAATGAGAGGTTTAATGGCTAAACCTGACGGTTCTATTATTGAGACACCCATTACAGCCAACTTCCGAGAGGGACTTGATGTAATGCAATATTTCATATCAACTCATGGTGCAAGAAAAGGTCTTGCGGATACGGCACTCAAAACTGCTAACTCTGGTTATTTAACAAGACGATTGGTAGATGTTTCTCAAGATCTTGTGGTTACTGAGGATGATTGTGGAACAGAAAATGGAATCCTGATGAAACCGCTCATTGAAGGCGGAGACATTGTCGAGCCTCTGAGAGAGAGAGTTCTAGGTCGAACTGTTTTGAGAGATCTGTATACAAAAGATTCTAAAACATTAATCCTTGAGGCTGGAACACTCTTAGATGAACAAAATGTTGATGTACTTGAAGAGTATGCTGTGGATGAAGTTTGGGTAAGATCTGTTATCACATGCGATGTTGCTCATGGTGTTTGTGCCAAATGCTATGGTCGAGACCTGGCAAAAGGCAGATTAGTGTCAGTTGGAGAATCTGTTGGTGTTGTTGCTGCGCAATCAATTGGTGAACCAGGTACACAACTTACAATGAGAACTTTCCATATTGGTGGAGCAGCGTCAAGATCTGTTGCTGCAAATAGTATTGAAGTCAAAACAAAAGGTTTAGCGCGTTATCATGATTTAAAAATCGTTGAGAATACAAAAGGCGAAAATGTTATTGTTTCTAGATCTGGAGAATTAGGCGTTTATGATGAAAACGGAAGAGAGAAAGAGAGATATAAAATACCATACGGTGCTGTGATATCTATCAAAGATGGTGAAAAAGTCGAGATGGGCCAAACCACGGTTACATGGGATCCTTATACTACGCCTATCATTACAGAAACTGCGGGCATAGTAAAATTTGAGGATTTCGTTGAAGGTGTCTCTACAGAACAAGTGACTGATGAACTCACCGGAATTTCATCAACTACCATTAAAGATCAATCTAGTATTTCATATGATAAAAATTTGAAACCAATGATAAAACTAATTGACGATAAAGGAGATGATTTAAACATTGCTAATTCAAATATGCCTGCGCATTATATCTTGCCATCGAAATCTATTGTTACACTAACCGATGGAATGAAGATAGGAATTGGAGATACAATAGCAAGAACTCCAAGGGAGACATCAGGTACCAGAGATATTACCGGTGGATTACCAAGGGTCGCTGATTTATTTGAGGCCCGTCAGCCGAAAGATAAAGCAGAATTGGCTGAGAAAACTGGAGTAGTATCATTTGGAAAAGAGACTAAAGGTAAAAGAAGACTCGAGATAACCTACCAAGATGAAGATGGTAAAGAGGCAAAACATACTCAAATGCTTGCTAAAACTAAATTATTGAACGTTTTTGAGGGAGCAAAAGTCGTACAAGGTGAGATTATATCTGAGGGTGAGTTAGATCCACATGATATTCTTCAGTATAGAGGAATAATAGAATTGACTGAGCATATTGTGAAAGAAGTCCAAGACGTCTATAGATTGCAAGGTGTTTCTATCAACGATAAACACATAGAAGTAATACTTCGTCAGATGCTTAAAAAAGTTGAGATTACTAGTTCAGGTGATACCGATCTCATTGTTGGCGAACAAATGGAAAAATCAACACTTCTCGAAAAAATAGATGAGATGAGAACCGTTAACCCAGATGCAAGAATACCAACTTATAGACCAATTTTATTAGGTATTACTAAAGCATCGCTCGTGACTAACTCATTTATATCAGCAGCTTCCTTCCAGGAAACAACCAGAGTTTTAACTGACGCAGCTGTAAATGGAAAGAGAGACTATTTGAGAGGTTTGAAGGAAAATGTTGTGGTAGGCCGACTTATACCATGTGGAACAAGTTTAGCCGAAAAGAGACATGAAGCAAAATTTGATAAAACGGCGATGATAGAACAAGAAATTGCAGAAGAAATGACGGCTTTGCCAGACCTGCCATCCGAAGCAAAATCTGATGATGAAATTTTACCCGATCAGTCATCGTAGTACATTCAGATATTTATCGATATTGCATTATCTTCTTGACACTAAAGGGCTGTACTAATAGAATTTCTCCATTATTTTGGTATTAACTATGACAACTATAAATCAACTAGTTAGAAAACCTAGAAAGAGCAAAACCTACAAAACTGCGGTACCTGCTCTAGATTCATGTCCTCAAAAGAGAGGCGTTTGTACGCGTGTGTACACTACAACACCTAAAAAACCTAATTCCGCGCTTAGAAAGGTTGCTAGAGTAAAGCTTACAAATGGACAAGAAGTAACATCATATATTGGTGGGGAAGGACATAATCTTCAGGAACATTCAGTTGTCGTAATTAGAGGCGGAAGAGTTAAAGATCTTCCAGGAGTCAGATATCATGTAGTGAGGGGCAGCCTGGACACCCAGGGTGTTGAGAATAGAAAACAAGGTAGATCAAAGTACGGTACAAAGAGACCTAAGTAAATTATGCCAAGAAAAAGACTAATACCTAAAAAAAAGCTGAATCCCGATCCTGTTTACAACAGCTTATCAGTCTCTAAATTTACTAACATGATTATGTTAGATGGAAAAAAACGTGTTGCAGAAAAAATTTTATATAGCGCATTGGAAATACTTTCTAAAAACAGCAAAGAGGATCCAATCACAATGATGGATAAAGCTCTTCAAAATGTAAGTCCATCAGTTGAGGTAAAATCTCGTAGAGTAGGTGGTTCCAATTATCAAGTTCCTGTAGAGGTTAACACTAAAAGAAAACAATCTTTAGCGATGAGGTGGATCCTTGAAGCAGCAGATAAGAGGAATGAAAAGACTATGAAAAACAAATTAGCAGCAGAACTCCTAGATGCATATGATAATAAAGGCTCTGCTGTTAAAAAGAGAGAGGATGTTCATAAAATGGCCGAGGCTAACAAAGCTTTTGCTCATTATAGGTGGTAAAAATGTCAAGAGAAACTCCAATTGAAAATTATAGGAACATAGGGATCATGGCGCATATTGATGCGGGTAAAACTACAACTACAGAACGAATACTCTATTACACAGGAATATCTCATAAAATTGGTGAGGTACATGATGGCGCAGCAACCATGGATTGGATGGAGCAAGAGCAAGAGAGAGGGATAACTATAACCTCTGCAGCAACAACATGTTTTTGGAGCGGAAGTTCACAACAATTTCCAAAACACAGAATTAATATTATTGATACTCCTGGCCACGTTGATTTTACAATTGAGGTTGAGAGGTCATTGCGAGTTCTAGACGGCGCGGTAGCTGTGTTCTGTGCTGTTGGTGGTGTAGAGCCACAATCTGAAACCGTTTGGAGACAAGCAAATAAGTACAATGTTCCAAGAATGGTATTTGTAAACAAGATGGATAGAGCGGGAGCAGATTTCTTCAGAGTGGTAGATCAAATTAAGACACGCCTCGGCTCTAACCCAGTTCCACTGCAAGTGCCAATAGGTAGTGAAGATAATTTTAAAGGGGTAGTCGATTTACTTACAATGAAATCAATTGTTTGGGATGAGGAATCTAGAGGCATGAAGTTTGAAATTAGCGACATTCCAGAGGATTTATCATCTAAAGCAAATGAATTAAGAGAACAACTTTTAGAAACTGCTGCTGAAGCAAATGAAGAATTAATGGATGCATATCTTAATAATGGCGATTTAACTCCAGATCAGATTATTCAAGGTCTTCGCACGAGAACGTTAGCTAACGAGATTGTGCTTGCAATGTGTGGAACAGCTTTTAAGAACAAAGGCGTTCAAGCGATGCTAGATGCTGTCTTGAATTTTATGCCATCGCCTATAGATGTACCAGCAATTAAAGGAATCTTAGATGATAAGGATGAAACCGAAGCAGAGAGAAAATCATCCGATGACGAACCATATTCATCATTAGCATTTAAGATTGCAACAGACCCTTATGTTGGCTCACTTACTTTCTTCAGAGTGTATTCCGGAGTCCTAAAAGCTGGTGACACCGTATATAATGCTGTTTCAAGAAAAAAAGAAAGAATAGGTAGAATATTACAAATGCATGCAAATGATAAACAAGACGTTAAAGAAGTCAGAGCTGGAGATATAGCAGCTGCAGTAGGACTTAAAGACGTAACAACAGGCGATACCTTGTGTACACCTGAGTCAATTATCACGCTTGAAAGAATGGATTTTCCGGATCCAGTAATCTCGATTGCTGTTGAGCCTAAAACAAAAGCCGATCAAGAAAAGATGGGCTTAGCATTATCTAAACTTGCTCAAGAGGATCCCTCATTTAAAGTTGCGACTGATCAAGAATCAAACCAAACTATAATTTCTGGCATGGGCGAACTTCATCTCGAAATTATTGTGGATAGACTGAAAAGAGAGTTTTCAGTTGAGGCTAATGTAGGAAAACCTCAAGTTGCTTACCGCGAAACAATTAGAACGCCAATTGAACAAGAAGCAAAATACATTAAACAAAGTGGTGGTAGAGGACAATATGGACATGTGTGGTTAAAGTTAGAACCTCAAGAATCGGGTACTGGCTTTGAATTTGTAAATGCTATCGTCGGTGGAGCAATTCCAAGAGAATTTATTAATCCCGTTGAAAAGGGTGTAAAAGAGCAGATGGAGAATGGAGTAATAGGAGGTTTTCCAGTAGTTGATGTCAAAGTTACTCTCTTCGATGGTTCTTACCATGATGTTGACTCCTCTGAGGTAGCTTTCAAAGTAGCAGCTTCACAGGCATTTAAAGAAGGTGCAAAAAAAGCAAAACCAGTAATTTTAGAACCAGTGATGTCGGTTGAAGCAGTGACTCCAAAAGATTATCTTGGAGATGTTACTGGTGATCTCAATAGAAGGAGAGGCATAGTCCTTGGAATGGAAGACACTGTTGCTGGAAATGTTGTAAAAGCAGAAGTGCCTCTAGCAGAGATGTTCGGGTACTCTACGGCATTGAGATCTATGTCACAAGGAAGAGCAACCTATACTATGGAATTTACTAAATATGCAGAGTTGCCAAGTAATGTTGCAGAATCATTAACAAAACAAGCGTCGTAAAAATGGTAGAGAAAAAAGTTACAAAAAAAACTAAAATCACCGCTGCTAAAAAAACTACAAAAAAAGCAACGACCAAAAAAACTACATCTAAAAAAGCAACGACTAAAAAAACTACAACAAAAAAAGCAACGACTAAAAAAACCACAACTAAAAAAGCAACTAAAAAAGCAACTAAAAAAGTAGCAGTGAAAACTGAAGCATCTGTAGTAAATAAATCTGGTGCCTCAGACCAATCAAAAGATATTACTGACAAAGGTTCTTTGTCTAAAAAATCTAAAAAAACCCAAACAATTAGAATTCGTCTTAAAACTTTTGATCACAAACTAATCGATGCTTCAGCAAGGGAAATTCTAGAGACAGTTAAAAGAACTGGTGCAAGGGTGCTTGGTCCGATACCTTTACCTACCAAAAAAGAGAGATTCACAATTTTGATATCTCCTCATGTAGATAAAGACGCGAGGGATCAGTATGAAATTAGGACTCACAAGAGATTAATGGAAATTGTTGAACCCACTGACAAAACCGTTGATGCATTAATGAAGCTAGATCTAGCTGCAGGTGTTGATGTTCAAATTGAGCTTAACTAATATATTTAGCCTAAAACCTTCATAAAAGAGTAAAAAATCGTACATAAAGCCTAGATTTTATGTTAAAATTCAGCACATTTTGCAAAAAATAATTACTTAATTAACTTTTGCCATTTTGAGGATAAGAAAATGAGCTTGGGAATGATTGGCCAAAAGGCCGGTATGACTAGAATATTTGATAGTACTGGTGTATCAATACCAGTCACCGTTATATCGTTTTCACCTAATACTATAACTCAAATCAAAACTGACGAAAAAGATGGTTACCAGGCAGTTCAAGTTTCCTATGGCAAAAGTAGTGAAAAACGAGTCAACAAAGCTATATCTGGTCATTATAAAAAATCATCCCTTACACCCGGCAAAGGTCTAATTGAATTCAGAGTAGAAAATGAAGATGTTAATAATTTTGAAATTGGAAAAACAATTAATATTACAACTTTCAAAGAAGGAGAACATGTAGATATTATAGGAACTACGAAAGGAAAAGGTTTCCAAGGAGGTGTCAAAAGGCATCATTTTAAAACTCAAGACGCTACACATGGTAACTCACTGTCTCACAGGGCGCTTGGATCTACAGGACAATGCCAAGATCCTGGTAGAGTTTTCAAAGGCAAGAAAATGCCAGGCCAGCTCGGTAATGTTAGAAATACTATTCAGAATTTAGTTGTAGTTAAAATTGTAGAAGAAGATAATATTATGTTAGTAAAAGGTTCCGTTCCTGGTTTTAATGGATCAAATCTTATTATTAAGCCCACTAGAAAAAAATATACACCAAAAAAAATCTTAAGTGAGGAAGTTGAACATAAAGATGAATCTGTTGAAGTTTCGAAATCAAATCAAGACGATAAGATAAACGATGTCAACAAAAAAGAAACGAAAGAAAATGCTTCAAAAGAAGAGGTAAAAACTGACTCTAAAACCAATGAGGACAATAGCAAAAAAGATGTCGAGTCTGATGAGCAGAAACCATCGAATGAGCAGAGTAAATAGAAATGGCAACACCAGATTTAAAGAAAATATTTAATAAAGAATTTAATGAATCATTAGTTCATCAGGTTACTACAGATTATCTGTCAAATCACAGATCTGGCACAAAAGCACAAAAAAATAGATCAGCTGTCAGTGGTGGAGGCGCAAAACCAAGACCTCAAAAAGGTTCTGGGAGAGCAAGAGCAGGGACTACAAGAGGACCAATCTGGAGAGGCGGAGGAATTACGTTTGCATCAACCCCTAAAAATTATAATAAAAAAATAAACAAGAAAATGTATAAGTCAGCTATTAATTGTATTTTTTCAGAACTACTTAGAAGAAAAAAATTACATTGTGTAGATGATTTTAATACAGCAGATTCTAAAACGAAATCATTTGTAGCAGAAATGAAAAAATTAAAAGTATCAAATAGTCTATTTATAGTGGACGAGGATAAAATTAATGTTTTCCTAGCGGGACGTAACATCAAGAATGTAGAGGTGGTTAGTCCACTTGGAGTGAACCCTTTCAATCTAATGAAGCATGATGATGTGATTATAGATTCAAAGACTATAGAAAAACTTGAGGCTATTGCATCATGAACGATGAGAGATTAATGAATATTATTTTATCACCGAGAGTTTCTGAGAAAACTGCTAGAAAAGCTGACATGGAGAATCAACATGTATTTTCAGTCGCTAAAGATGCAAAAAAGTTAGAGGTAAAGAAAGCTGTTGAAAAAATGTTTGATGTGAAAGTTGATAGAGTAAGAATAATGAACGTTAATGGAAAGCTCAAGAGATTCCAAAGACAATTTGGAAAGACAAAAGATTGGAAAAAAGCTTATGTAAGACTGAAAGAGGGCTTTGATATTAATTATGGCGAGGGAGAAGCAAACTCATGAGTTTAATTAAATCCAAACCGACATCACCAGGAAGAAGATTTAGGGTAAAAATCCAAAATCCCGACTTACACAAAGGCAAGCCTTATGCTGGTCTTACTGCCAAATCCAATAAAAGCGGTGGAAGAAATAATTATGGAAGAATTACGACAAGGCATATTGGTGGTGGACATAAGAGAAAATACAGAGTAATTGATTTCAAAAGAGATAAAGACAATATCGCTGCAAAAGTGGAGCGGTTAGAATACGATCCTAATAGAAACGCAAACATTGCCTTACTTCTCTATAAAGATGGAGAGAGGAGATACATTATTGCGCCTAAGAACCTTAAACAAGGAGACTCTGTCATGTCAGGAATAGAATCTTCTATTTCAGTAGGAAATTCTTTGCCACTGAAAAATATACCCGTTGGCACACAAGTTCATTGTATTGAAATGAAGCCTGGCAAAGGGGCACAAATCGCAAGAAGTGCTGGTACTGTAGCTCAGATAGCTGCTTTGGATGGACAGTATGCAACACTTAAACTTAAATCTGGTGAAATGAGAAAGATTCATTCTGACTGTAAAGCTACTGTAGGAGAGGTTGGCAATAGTGAACACAACTTACAAAAATACGGAAAGGCAGGAGCGAAAAGATGGCTTGGTATCAGACCTACCGTAAGAGGCGTAGCTATGAATCCAATTGATCATCCACATGGAGGAGGAGAAGGCAAAACATCTGGGGGAAGAGACCCGGTTTCTCCATGGGGTACACCAACTAAAGGTTATAAGACACGCTCCAACAAAAGGACGTCATCCATGATCATAAGAAGAAGAACATCGAAGAAGAGGAGATAATTAATGACAAGATCGCTTAAAAAAGGACCATTTATTGATTATCATCTCTTAGCTAAAATTAGTAAAGCTATTGAGACAAATGATAAAAAACCAATTAAAACATGGTCAAGAAGATCAATGATATCTCCTGAAATGGTTGGTTTAACTATATCTGTACACAACGGGAAACAACATGTTCCGGTTTTTGTAAGTGAGAATATGGTGGGCCACAAGTTAGGTGAATTTGCACCTACAAGAATTTTTAAAGGTCACTCAGGTGATAGAAAAGCAAAGGCAAAATAAATGGATACGCAAGCAGTTTTAAAATATCAGCGAATATCTGCACAGAAATGTAGATTAGTAGCCAATAGTATTCGAGGATTAAAGGTTGACAAAGCACTTGAGTTTTTAGAATTCAATAATAAGAAAGCTTCTCAAATGATTTTGAAAGTTTTAGAGTCAGCTATAGCTAATGCAGAAAATAATAACTCGTTAGATATAGATGAATTGAAAGTTAAAAATATACTCATAGACGAGGGACCAACAGGTAAGAGATATATGCCAAGGGCACGCGGAAGAGTAAATCAAATCTTAAAAAGAAGTAGTCATATTACGGTGATTGTTTCCGACGGAAAAGAGAGTTAAAAATGGGACAGAAGGTACATCCAACAGGTATAAGATTAGGTATTTCAACAGACTGGAACTCTAAATGGTATGCAAGTTCTAAAGAATACCCTAAGTTTTTAATGGAAGACATAAAAATTAGAGATTATTTATCTTCAGAATTGAAGAATGCTTCAGTGAGTAAAATATTAATTGAGAGACCTACAAAAGAAGCCGTCGTTACAGTTTTTACATCTAGACCTGGTATTGTCATAGGTAAGAAAGGCGAGGATATAGAAAAGTATAGGGAAAAAATTGCAAATATTCTTGGCACTAAAAAATCAACAGTCAAACTAAATGTTAAAGAAATCAGAAAACCAGAGCTAAATGCACAACTTGTTTCTGAAGGTATTGCACAACAATTAGAAAGAAGAATTATGTACAGGCGAGCAATGAAAAGAGCAGTTACAAATACCATGAGGTTAGGAGCATTAGGAATAAAAGTGAATGTAGCCGGAAGACTAAATGGTGCAGAAATCGCAAGAAGCGAGTGGTATAGAGAAGGACGTGTTCCGCTTCATACATTAAAAGCAGGTATAGATTTCGGCTTCTCTGAAGCATTAACAACTTATGGAATTATTGGAATAAAAGTATGGATTTACTCTGAAGAATCTGGCAATGATGATCTAAAGCAAAACAAAGGAAGCACAGATAGCAAAGGGGATAGGTAGATGTTACAACCAAAAAAAACAAAATTCAGAAAACAACAGAAGGGTAAACTCAGAGGCTTTGCAACATCAGGCGCAAAAGTGAGTTTTGGAGAATTTGGATTAAAAGCTATTACCAGAGGTAGAGTTACAGCTAGACAGATAGAGGCGGCTAGAAGAGCTATGACCAGACATATCAAGCGTGGCGGAAAAGTCTGGATTAGAATTTTTCCCGATGTTCCAATTACAAAGAAACCAGTTGAAGTAAGGATGGGAAAAGGCAAAGGCAATGTTGAGTATTGGGTTGCCAAAGTACAACCTGGCAAGGTTTTGTATGAAATGGAAGGAGTTAGCGAGGATGTTGCAAGAGAAGCATTTAGACTCGCTGCAGCAAAATTACCAGTGTTAACAACATTTGTATCAAGAGCAATAATGTAATGAGCAAAGTAGAAGATTATAGAAAAAAAACTAACGAAGAACTCAAAATTGAGTTAAATAGTTTATTAAAAGAGAGATTCGAGTTGAGGATTAAAAGAGGATCAGGCTTGAATCCTAAACCTCATTTGTTTGGTATTAACAAAAAAAACATTGCTCGTGTGAAAACTATAATTAAAGAGAAATTAAAAAATGGAAAATAAAAAATTAAAAATCCTGTCCGCAAAAGTCATCAGCAACAAGATGGATAAATCTGCCACTGTGGCAGTTGAGAGATTAGTTAAACATCCTGTTAACGGCAAGTATATTAAAAGAACAAGTAAATTTCATATCCATGATGAGAATAATGCCTGCGAAGTTGGCCAAATGGTTAAAATTACACAATCTAAGCCAATATCAAAAACCAAATCATGGATTTTAATAGATTCAAACGAGGCTCAAAAATGATTCAAATGCAGACAACATTGCAATCAGCTGACAACAGTGGCGCAAAAAAATTAATGTGCATCAAAGTACTAGGTGGCTCGCATAGACAATTTGCAACTATTGGTGATGTCATAAAAGTTACTGTCAAAGACGCTATTCCTAAAAGCAAAGTCAAAAAAGGCGAAGTTTACAATGCGGTAATTGTTAGAACAAAAAAAGGCGTGAGAAGATCTGATGGATCACAGATAAGATTCGATAGTAATGCTGTTGTACTCCTGGATAATAAATTAGAACCGTTAGGGACTCGTATCTTTGGTCCAGTTACAAGAGAGTTAAGAAAATTAACATTTATGAAAATAATTTCTTTGGCCCCCGAGGTCTTATAGCATGAGGATGATGGCTTTATGAATAAATTAAAAAAAGGTGACTCAGTGATTGTTATAGCTGGAAAAGACAAAGGTAAAAAAGGGGAAGTCATTAGAGTCATGAATAATGGCAAAGTACTTATTACCGACATTAATCTTGTTAAGAAGCATGTTAAACCAAATCCAAATAAAGAGGAAACAGGTGGCATCATTGAGAGAGAAATGCCTTTGGATGCCTCTAATATAATGATTTATAATCCTATTTCAAAAAAGGCTGATAAGGTAGGTTTCAAATTCTTAGAGAACGGAAAAAAGGTAAGAGTATATAAATCTAACAAAGAGGTAATAGATATATAATGAATACATTTCATGAATTCTACAGAGATAATATAGTGCCTTCATTGATGGAACAAATGAAAGTATCTAGCCCTATGGAAGTCCCAAGATTGACTAAAATCACAATAAATATGGGTTTAGGTAGTGCCGTGAATGACAAGAAAATACTAGAGACTGCGCAATCAGAGCTGACTCAAATCGCAGGCCAAAAAGCCGTCTTAACATATGCTAAAAAATCTATAGCAAATTTCAAATTGAGAGAGGGAATGCCTATTGGGTGTAAGGTGACTCTAAGAAAGGAAAAAATGTACGATTTTTTTGAAAAATTGATTAAAATATCTCTTCCAAGAACAAGAGACTTTAGAGGATTAAATCCCAATTCTTTTGATGGTAGAGGAAATTATACGCTTGGCATAAAAGAACATATTATCTTTCCGGAGATAGATTTTGACAAGATAGATAAAATTAAAGGGTTAGATATTTGTATAACCACTAGCGCTAAAAATAATGAGGAGGCAATGGAACTTTTAAAACAATTTAATTTTCCATTTAAATAAAATTATGACAAGAGAAGCAATTGTACAGAGAGAAAAAAAGAGAAAAAATCTCACAGAGAAGTTCTCAGAGAAGAGAAAGAAAATCAAAGATCAGCTTAAAAAGCAGGATTTATCTTTTGAGGATGCAATGGAATTAAGAAAAAAACTACAGAAGCTACCTCTTAACTCATCACCAACCAGAAGACGAAACAGATGCTCGCTTACTGGGAGGCCAAGAGGTGTTTATAGAAAATTTGCACTTGGAAGATCTATACTAAGAAAGGCTGCAATGAGAGGTGATATACCGGGATTAACAAAAGCGAGTTGGTAATTATTATGAGTATGAGTGATACAATTTCAGATTTATTAACGAGGCTTAGAAATGCACAAAATGCTTCTAAAGAGAGTGTGTCTGTTCCGTTTTCGAAAATGAAGCACTCTATTTGTCAAGTCTTGCTAAACGAAGGTTATGTAGACAAGGTAGATATAGATGATAATGATAAAAAAAATCTTAACATCACTCTCAAGTATTATGAAGGAAAGCCTGTAATAGAAAAAATAAGTAGGGTAAGTAAACCAGGTATAAGAATTTATAAATCAGCAGAAGAAATACCTGTTGTGAATAATGGTCTCGGTATTTGTATTGTATCTACATCTAAAGGTGTGATGACAGATAAAGAGGCAAGGAAGAATAATTGTGGAGGAGAGATAATTTGTTATGTCTCTTAAGTATATATGTCTAAAGTAGCTAGAAAACCAGTTCATATTCCAGAAAATACAAAAGTTTCAATCAATAATAATGAAATTTCAGTAGAGGGTCCATTAGGCAAAATGTCTTTCACGAAAGAAAATGGAATATCTGTATCTGAGAGCGATGGAAAACTAAATATAACGACAGAAGATAATAATTTGATCGCAATGTCTGGTACTACTAGAGCGCTTATCAGTAACATTGTATTTGGAGTATCTGAAGGATGGAAAAAATCGTTAAAACTAATTGGTGTTGGTTACAGAGCAACATCACAAGGAAGCAATTTAGAGCTTGTGGTTGGTTATTCGCATCCTGTTAAATACCCGATACCAGAAGGTATTAAAATAGAGACACCTTCGCAGACAGAAATTGTCATATCTGGAGTTGATAAACAGAAAGTTGGACAAGTTGCCTCTGAAATAAGATTTGTTAGACCACCCGAACCCTACAAAGGTAAAGGAATCAGATATTCAGATGAAAATGTTGTTAAAAAAGAGGCTAAGAAGAAATAATGAGCACAATTAATAAAAAAAATAGTCGTATAAAAAGAGCAAGAAGAAGCAGGGCAAAAATCGCAGATTCTGCAATTCACAGAGTCTCAGTATATAAATCTTTGCAGCATATTTATTTACAACTTGGAACAGCAAATGGTGACAAGGTACTTACTACCATATCTACAAATCAAAAAAAGATTAAAAATAAGTTTAAATCAAACAACATTGAGTCGTCTAAAGCTATAGGTAAGTTAATGGCAGATTATTTGAAGAAAAATAAAATTGATCGTGTGTCATTTGATAGATCTGGCTATAAATACCATGGAAAAGTTAAAGCACTTGCAGATTCGATGAGAGAAAATGGAGTGAAAATCTAATGGCTGTCGAAGAGAGAAAATCAGATTATATAGAAAAACTTGTAGCAGTAAATAGAACTGCAAAAGTTGTAAAGGGTGGTAGACAATTTGGATTCACAGCACTGACTGTAGTTGGTGATGGGAACGGAAGGGTTGGCTATGGATATGGAAAAGCAAAAGAGGTACCAATTGCAATACAAAAAGCACTTGAAAAAGCAAAGAAAAATATGATTACGGTTGCAATTAAGAAGGGCACGCTCCAGCATTCTGTAACTCACTCACATGGTTCAGCAAAAGTGTATATGCAACCAGCCGGAGAGGGTACTGGAGTTATCGCCGGCGGTGCTATGAGAGCGGTATTTGAAGCTACTGGCGTCCATAATGTTTTAGCTAAAAGTATTGGTTCTACAAATCCAATTAATGTTGTTAAGGCAACGATTGCTGGTCTAGAGTCGATGTTCTATCCAGCATATATAGCTGCAAAAAGAGGAAAAAAAACAAACGAGTTATAGATTATGGTAAAGAAGAGCGAAAAATTAATTAGCATTAAACAAACTAGAAGTCTTATAGGTTGTACAAAAAAGCAAATATCATGTATTAAAGGATTAGGCTTGAGAAAGATTAATCATGTTGTTGATTTGAAAGATACACCAGAAAATAGAGGAATGATGCGTACGGTCATTCATATGATTGAGGTAAATGATTAGGGTATAACTATGTCTGAATTTATAAATACATTAAAGCCAAAGCATGGAACTAAATTCTCAAAAAAGAGAGTTGGAAGAGGCATAGGTTCTGGAACTGGTAAGACCTGTGGACGAGGTCACAAAGGTCAAAAATCAAGATCCGGAGGAAAAGTGCAAATAGGATTCGAGGGTGGACAGATGCCTTTACAAAGAAGACTGCCCAAAGTAGGTTTTACTTCTAAGGTAAATATTCTGACCCAAGATATTCGCTATGATCGTCTATCGGTTATTAAAGAAAAAGAAGTATCTTTAGAGTTGTTGAAGAAATATAAACTTATTAAATCTAAAATTAAAACTGTAAGAATTATTGGACCTTGTACGATCAAAGACAAGAAAATAATCAAAGATATGTACTGCACTAAATCAGTAATTGAATTTATAGGAAAATAATTATGTCAAGATCAAGTTCAAATATGAGTTCTGGAATAGGTGGGTTGACCAAATCAGGCGAGCTCAGACAGAGGATATTTTTTATTATATTTGCCCTGATTGTATTTAGATTAGGAAGTTTTATAACATTACCGGGCATTGATCCATCAGTTATGAAATTTTTATTTGAACAGCAACGTGGAAGTATACTCGATATGTTTAATATGTTCTCGGGAGGCGCACTTTCTAGAATGTCAATTTTCGCCCTTGGTGTAATGCCTTATATATCTGCAGCAATCATAATTCAAATGATGAGCCACATTTATGCGCCACTGATACAATTGAGAAAGGAGGGCGCAAGGGGCAGAAAAAAAATCACTCAATACACAAGATATTTTACAGTTTTACTCGCAATCCTCCAGTCAATCGGAGTATCTAATGCTCTTCAAAATCAAAATAGCGGTTCTACAGTATTAGTTTTAGATCCAGGACTTAACTTTATTTTCATATCTGTTGTAACACTAGTAACTGGAACTATGTTTCTAGTTTGGCTTGGTGAACAAATCACTGAGCGTGGTATAGGAAATGGAATTTCGATAATTATATTTGCAGGAATAGTTGCTGGGTTGCCTTCTGCCATTGGTAATACAGTAGACTTAGCTCGTAATGGAGAGCTTCAGAATTTTACTGTTATATTAATTTTTTTATTAGTAATTTTAATCACAGCATTTGTTATTTATATTGAGAGAGGACAGAGAAAAATACCTGTAAATTATGCTAGAAAAATGCAAGGAAGAAAAATGTATGCTGCTCAGAATACACACTTACCTCTCAAGATAAATATGGCTGGTGTAATACCACCAATTTTTGCATCGGCAATAATACTATTCCCAGCAACTATTGCAAGCTGGTCTAGTGATGCTGATGGCGGCATGATACAAAACATCGCTTTATCGCTATCACCAGGGCAACCTCTTTACATCATGTTGTACGCGCTGGCAATTATATTCTTCTGTTATTTTTATACTGCTCTAGTCTTTAATTCAAATGAGACAGCTGACAACTTAAAAAAATCTGGAGCTTTTATTCCTGGGATAAGGCCAGGAGATCAGACTGCTAAATATATAGATGACATAACTACTAGATTAACAACTGTTGGTGCAATATATATAACCGCGGTCTGTCTTTTACCAGAATTTCTCATCTTATATTTTAATGTACCTTTTTATTTTGGTGGTACATCTTTACTTATAGTTGTGATTGTAGTTATGGACTTGATGTCTCAGATTCAGGCCCATCTTCTATCTCATCAATATGAGGGTATGATGAAAAAAGCTAATCTAAAAGGCATTGGAGGAGGTTTAAGATAAATGAAAGTACGTGCATCTGTAAAGAAAATGTGTAGGAATTGCAGAGTAATAAGGAGAAATAGAGTTGTTCGAATTATTTGTAAAGACCCTAGGCATAAACAAAGACAAGGTTAATGGTTGTATTAGAAGTAAATGAAATATAAAATCATCGTTCAAGAGTATAAATATGGCTAGAATAGCAGGAATAAATTTACCAAACGAGAAGCACATTTGGGTGGCATTAACATCCATCTTTGGGATTGGTCCATCTAGAGCTAATAAAATCTGTTCAGATTCAGGCGTAAATAGAACCACTAAAGTTAAAGATCTTAAAGACCAAGATCTAGAGGTTCTGAGAAATTTTGTGGAAAAATATCAAATAGAAGGAGATTTACGAAGAGAGAATTCTATAAACATCAAACGTCTTATGGATATTGGCTCTTATAGAGGAATAAGACATAGAAAAAGTCTACCTCTACGCGGACAAAGAACTAAGAATAACAGCAGAACTAGAAAAGGCCCTAAGAAAGTAATGAAAGCGAGATCATAATGGCAGTCACAAAAGCAAAAAAGAAAAAAGAAAAGAAAGTAGTTAATGAGGGAATAGCTCATATATATGCTTCCTTCAATAACACAATAATCACGATTACTGATAAACAGGGCAATACTTTGTCGTGGGCTACATCGGGTGGATCAGGATTTAGAGGATCAAGAAAAAGTACACCATTCGCAGCACAGGTAGCAGCAGAGAGAGCAGGGAATAAGGCACAAGAATTTGGGTTGAAAACGTTAGAAGTATTAGTTAAAGGTCCTGGGCCTGGCCGTGATTCGGCAGTTAGGGCTCTCAATAGCGTTGGATATAAAATAACCAATATAACAGATATAACTCCGCTTCCTCACAATGGATGTAGACCACCAAAAAAGAGGAGAGTTTAATAATGGCTAAATATACTGGACCTAAGTGTAAATTAATGAGAAGAGAAGGTACTGATCTTTATCTTAAATCAGGTTCAAGATCACTTGATACTAAATGTAATTTAGAAAAGACGCCTGGACAACCAGCTGATGCTAGACGAGGAAAAAGCTCTGATTATTCGCTTCAATTAAGAGAAAAACAAAAAGTAAAAAGAACATACGGTATATTGGAAAAACAATTTAGAAATTACTATAAAAAAGCTGCTGGTAAAAAAGGTTCAACTGGAGAAAATCTGCTAAATATGCTTGAGCGTAGGTTGGACAATGTTGTTTATAGATTTGGTTTTGGTTCAACTCGAGCAGAATCACGACAACTAGTGAGCCATAAAAATATACTTGTAAACGGCGAGCTTGTTAATGTTCCATCATATCAAGTTAATCCAAAAGATAAGGTTTCTGTGAGGGATAATAAAAAAAATCAAGTAAGATTAAAAGTTGCTATTAGTCTTGCAGAAACAAGAGGAGCGAGTGATTGGATTGAAGTAGATTCGAAAAAACTCGAAGGTACATTTTTACGACATCCTGAGCGTAAAGAATTACCATCAGAGATTAACGAGTCACTAATTGTAGAATTATATTCAAAATAGGTGAAATTTATATGAAAAAGAATGATTTTTTAAAACCAAAATTGGTCGACATATCGACTATATCGTCGACACATGCGAAAATTAG
>CEOJ01017284.1_pt1 | contig 29087 bp, 26 predicted proteins | sample 530281 | NCBI WGS metagenome assembly CEOJ01 (sample SAMEA2619879, study PRJEB7988) | marine metagenome | isolation source: saline water (ENVO:00002010), including | reverse complement strand
CAGATAGTATTTAATTAAAATTTTATTTCTTTATTATCGTTATAATTACAAATCATAAATACAAATTATGAAAAAAATTAATTTATTCTTTATCCTTACTTTAATATTTGCAGCATGTAATAATGATGAGGATAAACTAAAAACCTTTAAAGGAAAACTTGTGAAAAAAGGAATATGTATGAATTATGTAATTGAAGTTAAAGATTCAGATTTTCCTCAGGATATGTTAGAGAAGAAATGGACTGATGATTCTTCAGACAAAAAATATGAAAAAGTTTTTAGATTACATAGTATCTGTGATTTTCCAGATAGTATTAAAGAAAATGATTCATTTGACTTTATTATAGATAATGATAAAAAAGATCAATTGTGTGCAGTTTGTTATGCTTACACACCAACTCCTGAAAAATCAGTTAGTATTACTGTTCTAGATTAAAATAGATTATTTTTATTAGATGGATAGTGCTATCAAGACAAAAAATATTGGACTAATATCTGGACCATTATCATTCATTTTAGTTATTAATTTTTTTCATCCTGAAGGATTAACTCTAGAAGCTAATGCAATTTTGGCGTCTACAGTTTGGATGGCAATATGGTGGATTACTGAAGCTATTCCTATTTCAGTTACTGCTTTACTTCCTATTATTTTATTTCCATTATCAGGAGGACTAGAATTATCAGAAACAACTGCATCTTTCGGTCATAAATATGTTTTCTTATATCTAGGTGGATTTATTATAGCAATTGCGATGCAGAAATGGAATTTACATAAAAGAATAGCATTAAATATTATAAGTTTTATAGGAACAGATGTTGTAAAAATTATACTTGGTTTTATGGTTGCTACAGCTTTTCTTTCTATGTGGATTTCTAATACTGCAACTGCTGTTATGATGTTACCTATTGCTATGGCAATTGTTGACCAGTTAAAGGATAACCCTAATACTATAGAAAATGAAAATAAAGTTTTTGGTAAGGCTCTAATGTTAGGAATTGCCTTTAGCGCATCGATAGGTGGGATCAGTACATTAATAGGAACACCTCCTAATTTAGTATTAGCAGGAGTTGTAGAGGAAACATTCGGATATGAAATAACTTTCTCAACTTGGTTTAAGTTTGGATTTCCTATTTCATTAATTCTATTATTTTTATGTTGGAAGTACTTAACAGGTATTGCATTTAAATTTGAACAAAAATCATTTCCAGGAGGACAAAAGGAAATTAGAAATCAATTACAAAAATTAGGCCAAATAACTTATGAAGAGAAATTAGTTGCTCTAATTTTTACAATGACTGCTATTGCATGGGTAACTAGAGATTTTTTATTAAAATTGATTGTCCCAGTAATTGATGATACAATTATTGTTATGATAAGTGCTTTAATAATTTTTTTATTACCAAATAAGAATAGAAACAGAAGACTAATTAATTGGGAAGAAGCATCAAAACTACCTTGGGGAATTTTATTATTATTTGGAGGAGGTATGGCATTAGCTTCTGGTTTTAAAGAAAGCGGTTTAGCACTATTTATTGGAACTCAAATGACTTTATTAGATGGAATAAACTTATTTTTATTGGTATTTATTTTGATTGCTTCTGTTAATTTTTTAACCGAAATAACTTCAAATTTAGCAACTACAGCAATGTTGTTGCCAATTCTTTATCCAATGGCAATGACTATAGATGTACATCCATTTATTTTGATGGTTTCAGCTGCAGTAGCTGCCTCTTGTGCATTTATGTTACCTGTTGCAACACCTCCAAACGCTGTTGTTTTTGGGTCAGGTTATTTACGTATTCCTGATATGGTTCGCGTTGGAATCTGGATGAATATTCTTTCAATAGTTTTATTGAGTGTGTTTGTATATTATATACTACCATATTTATGGGATTTTGATCCATTATCCTTTATGATTCCAAAGTAGTATCAGCAAAGATTTATATCTAAACTAAAAATTAATACGTTTTAAGATTAATGAATTATTTTAAGTTACTTTTTATTTTATTTTTTTTAAGTTGGAAAGTTAATTCTCAGCATATAAATTATTCTCAGTTCTATTCCTCACCTCTTAATTTAAATCCTGCAATGACTGGGTTAGGGGAGTTTGGAAGATTAGGTGTTATTTATAGAAACCAATGGCCAAATATTGGTGATGGTTTACATTATGTTTCTTCATGGATTGATTATAATTTTTTAGAATCAAATTTTGCATTAGGGTTAAATTTTTCAAAAGAAAATCAAAATGTTTCTAATTTGACAACATCTAATATTTCTCCATCTATGGCATATGAAATTAATTTAAATTATAGGTGGATACTAAAATCCGGAATTCAATTTTCATATTCAACTTCTAATTTTAATAGTAATAATTTAGTGTTTTTTGATCAACTTGGTCAGGATGGAATTATATCTTCAACTAATGAAAACTTAATTTTCTATGATAGAAGAAGCTATTTAGGAGTTTCAGTTGGAATATTAGCTTACTCAAAAAATATGTGGATTGGTGGTTCCTTATTTAATTTAAATAGACCTGATATTTCTTTTTTAGGTGAAAACTTTAAAATTGAGAGGTTATATTCATTTCATTTGGGTTATAATTTTGAAGACTTAAAATTATCACCATCAGTTCATTATAAACAACATTTAGTGTTTAAGCAATTAGATGTTGGAACATATTTTGATATGAATCCAATAAGTATAGGATTATGGTACAGGGGGATACCAATTGATTCAAATAACACTATCAATTCTTTAATAGGTTCAATGAATTTAAATATGAGTAATTTGAATATTACATATAGTTATGATTATAATTTATCTGATATTTCAAATATTTCAGGAGGATCTCATGAAATTTCTTTGATATATAATTTTCATTTTTTTGGAAAAAAGTTGCCACCTAAAAATGTTAGATATTTAGAATGTCCTATACCTAATTTTTAAGTAATTTTAATTATGAGTTCTGAGGCAATTCTTCAAATAATATTTGCAATTATTATTTTAAATTATCTAGTTGATTTACTAAGTGGATTGCTAAATTATAATAGTTTTAATAATAAACTTCCTGAAAATGTAAGTGATATTTATAACGATAAGGAGTACTTAAAATCTCAAGAATATAAAAAGGAAAACTTTAGATTTAATCTAATTACCTCTTCTTTTAGTTTTATCATTTTAATTGTTGTTTTATATAATGGTTATTTTGGAGCGCTTGATTCAATAGTTAGAAATTATACTTTTGAAAATGAAATTAGTCCCTCTATATTATTTTTCTTTTCAATTTATTTTATAAATGATTTTATATCTATTCCATTTCAACTCTATAGAGTTTTTGTCATTGAGGATAAATATGGATTCAATAATATGACAATAAGTACTTTTATATATGATAAATTAAAAGGTTATTTCTTGTCTGTTATAATTGGCTTATTATTATTAGTACCTATACTTATACTAATTTTACTTTTTCCTCAAAATTTCTGGATTTATGCTTGGGTTCTTCTTTCTGGATTTATGATTTTTTTAAATATGTTTTATACCTCATTAATTGTTCCATTATTTAATAAGTTGACTCCCCTAGAAGAAGGAGATTTAAAGAAGAGTCTAAATGATTACGCAAGTAATGTTGGTTTTTCTCTATCAAATATATTTGTGATTAATGGTTCGAAAAGGTCTAATAAAGCAAATGCTTTTTTTACTGGTTTTGGAAAGAATAAAAAAATTGTTTTGTATGATACTTTAATTAAAAACCATACAGTTCCTGAATTGGTAGCTGTTCTGGCTCATGAAGTGGGTCATTATAAATTAAAACATGTAATATCTAATTTATTTGTTTCAATTATTACCACAGGATTAATGTTATTTTTAATGTCTAAAATTTTATTTAATAGTGAAGTGAGTTATGCTTTAGGAGGTAATGTTTCTTTTAGACATTTAGAGATATTAGCATTTTTCATTTTGTATACACCAATTAGTAGGGTAATTAATATTTTGGCATTTATTAAAAGTAGAAAGAATGAATACGAAGCTGATAATTTTGCAGTAACCACTTATAAGAAATCACCTATGATAAGTGCATTAAAAAAATTATCAAAAGATAATCTTACTAATCTTACACCTCATCCTTTATTTGAATTTATTAATTATTCTCATCCATCTTTAAGTAAAAGATTGAAATCAATTGAGAAGATTGTTTAATTATATGATTAAATAATTTTCTCTATACCATATCCATCTAGTCTATTTCTATAATAGAATAACATTTTAATATTCTTAATTATTATTTTATCTTTTTTTAACTCCAAAGGCCTTATTGCATGATAAAGTCCCAAGTTTTTACATCCAATTTTTATCTGATCATCAATAGATAGCAATAACTCATCTGATATTTTTAACTTTTTCTTCTCCGATAAATTTTTTACTGATTCTAGTACATTTTTATACTTAGTTTTGAAATATTCTATATTAAGAGTTAGTTCATCCTCTGGAAGTTCGATGATATTTTCAACATCCATCTTTCTGAATTTTTTTCTAATAATTTCAAATGAAGTAAAAGATAATATTAGGCTTGAAAAAACAACGGTTCCAGCCATAAGTTCATCGATTATTTTTTCTGATAAATTATTTAAGATTTCTGTTTTATTATTTTTTTCAAGAGATAAATTATTTTTATTGATTGGGTTACCATCCTTATTCACTCGATTACCATAAATATCCAAAGGGTTACCAAAAGTAACTGCCATTCTATTTGAGCGAGTAAAGTATTTAATTAGAAAAGTAAATATTTTAAAAGTATTCGAATAGCCTAAATCTTTGTTGAGTTTGTTTTTAGATAAATATTGATTAATTAAAGCAGGTCCCTCTAAAACAAACTGATAATTAAATGTTACTGGAACTATATAAATTTTTTTATTTTCTTTATTTAATTCTTTTTGAGCTTCTAAGGTACTTCCTAATAATCCTAATTTTAGATTTTTCTCAATTGATCCTGATCTTGATCTAGTGCCTCCAGGATAAAATAAATTATGACAACCATTAACAATTGCTCTTTCTGTATATGTTTTAAGAGTTTCTAAATATAAAAAATGTTTTTTTCTTCTATCAACTTTATAAGCTCCCAAGCTATTAAAAAAATAGGCAAAAATTTTCAAATTATAGAGAACTAAACCGGCTCCGTACATAAATGCTGGTAAACCTAAATGTGATATAATCCAACCAATTAATGCAGAATCTAAATGAGAGAAATGTGTTGGCACCATTACAATTGTACCAGTTTTAGATAGCTTTCTTAATCTTTTATGTCTACCAAATATTTGAATTGTACTGTCTAGATTAAGGCTGCCTAGGGGGTTTCTAAGCCTGGCAGTATTTAATAATCGAGCTAAGAATGAAGTGATTAATCTTTTTGCAAAACCATGATGACTTCTTTTAAAATTTCCGGTAATTTCTTCAGTATATCTATCTATAACAATTGGTAAAATTTCATTTTTAATTTTTGGATTATTTTTATCACTCTCAAATTCAATAATCTTATCTTTTAATGTATACCAAAATTTTTTATCATCTGCTGGATCTGCCTTCCATGATTTTTTTGAAATTCTAAGTTTTTCCTTGTAGACAGTATTAATTAGTTCGTCATATAGTTCTTCAGGTTTTATTTTTTCAAGTATTTTATTTTGAGATTTTTGGGAAACCTCATTCATAAAGCCTTTTCTGTCTTTGAATAGCTGAACTATAGGCCAAAACTTTGATTGCTTTACAATCTTTTTGTATTTCTTTTTGCTGTTTTTTTTTATATCGTTCATCTTTTTTCAAATAAATGACGTAGTATATAAAGTTAATTCAAGTTACTGTTTTTTTATGAATCTTACTGATATTGAGTTGCCCATTAAAAAAGAGATGAACGATTTTAAAATAAAATTAAAATCATCTCTTTCCAGTAATAATTCAATAATTGATACAGTAGTAAATTATATTTTAAAGAGAAAAGGAAAACAAATAAGACCAATTTTTGTTTTTTTAACTGCAGGCTTGAATGGTAAAATTACGGATTCAAGTTACAGAGCTGCAATTCTAATTGAAATTTTACATACTGCAACTCTTATTCATGATGATGTTGTAGACGATTCAAATTATAGAAGAGGTTATTTTTCAATAAACGCATTATGGAAAAGTAAATATTCAGTTTTAATTGGAGATTATTTACTTTCTAGAGGATTAGAGCTTTCTGTTGAAAACAATGATTTTAGATTTTTAGGGGTTTTATCTAATGCTGTAAAAAAAATGAGTGAAGGTGAAATAACTCAATTAAAAAAATCTAAAAGCTTAGATATAGATGAGAGTACGTATTTTAAAATAATTAAAGAAAAAACTGCTAGTTTATTTTCTTCTTGTTGTAAAATGGGTGCTATATCATCAAAAGCATCAGAAAAAAACATCATATTAATGGAGGAATTTGGATTATTGGTAGGGCAAGCATTTCAAATTAGGGATGATTTATTTGGATATTTATCGTATGATACTGGAAAACCTTCAATGAATGATTTTAAACAAGGAAAAATAACTTTACCTCTAATTCACTCATTATCAAAAGTCAATTCAACTAAAAAAAATGAAATAATAAAAAATCTTAAAAATTATAAATCAATTGAAGAAATCATATCATTTGTGAAAAAAAATGATGGAATTGATTATAGTGAAAAAATAATGAAAGATTTAGTAAATAAAGCATCAAAAATTTTAGATAAATATCCAAAATCAGATTATAAACAAAGTCTTCAAAAACTCTTAAGTTATACGATTAAGAGAGACATATAAATTTTTTTTTAAATAAGTGGGATAAAGTGGGGGAAAGTGGTGTAAAATGTCCAAATGTTTGTTACATTTGTCACTAAGTGGTTTATATTAATACTCTGATATGGCTTTTTTCACAGGCGAACATGAGTGTAAATTAGATGCTAAGGGTAGACTGGTTTTACCTTCAAGGCTTAAATCAGTCTTGCCTGAAGCTTCTAAGAAAAGTATAATAGTCAGAAAGGGTTTCGAATCTAATTTGATATTATACCCAATTACCGAGTTTCAAAATATTTATACCAGAATAAACTCATTAAATGAGTTTAGTTCTGAACAGCGTAAATTAAAGAGAAATTTATTTAGTGGTATTTCTCAAGTTGATTTTGATTCAAATGGTAGATTTTTAATTCCAAAAAATATGATATCTCATTGTGGAATTGAAAAAGAAGTTATTTTAATAGGAGTTGGTAATATAATAGAACTTTGGAATCCAATGACATATAAAAATAACTTAATTAAGGATAGTAAAGAATTCTCTTCCCTTGCTCAAAAATATTTAGATATTTAATGATTTATGAAATACCATGTTCCAGTTTTACTTAATGAATCAGTTAATGGATTAAGTATCAAACCTTCAGGAACCTATGTAGATCTAACTTTTGGTGGTGGTGGACATTCTAAGTTAATTTTAGAAAAATTAAATTTAAATGGGAAATTATTTTCATTTGATACAGATGATGATGCTATTAAAGAAAATAAAATTAAAAATGATAATTTTCACTTAATTCAAAGTAATTTCAAGTTTTTTGATCTTCATATAAAAGAAAGAGGAATAAATAAAGTAGATGGAATTTTAGCTGATTTAGGAGTTTCATCTCATCAGATTGATAATAAAGAAAGAGGATTCTCTTATATGGGTAATAACAAATTAGATATGAGGATGTCAATTAAAAATGATCTATCTGCGGAGGAATTATTAAATAATTATGATCAAAATAGCCTTCAAAATATTTTATTTGAATATGGAGACATTAAAAATTCTAAAATAATTGCTAAAGAAATTATTTCTTACAGAGAAAAGAAAAGAATAAGAAATAATGAGGATCTATTTGAGGCAATTCAAAGCATTTCAGAAAAAAAGTTGAGTTATAAATTTTTATCGAAACTCTATCAGGCAATAAGAATTGAAGTAAATGATGAAATAAATTCATTGAAAGAGATGTTAGAGAAATCAGTAGAATTTTTGAATAGCTCTGGAAGGTTAGTTATAATTTCTTATCATTCTGTAGAAGATAGATTAGTTAAAAACTTTATAAATAAGTCAAGTTTTAATTCTGATTTTAATAAAGACTTATATGGGAGAAAAATAGAATATTTCAAGAGAATAAATAAAAAGCCCATAGTTCCAACTGATGAGGAAAAAGCTTTAAATACACGATCAAGAAGTGCTAAACTTAGAATAGGAGAGAAATTATGAGTATAAAAGAAAATATAAATAATCTATTAGGCACATTAAAAAATCAATTACCTGTCTCATTTAATTTTGACATATTTAAAGTTATATACTTACTATTTTTTTTAATTATATATATAAGTAATCAGCACTCAGTTGAAAAAAAGATTAGAGAAATTAGTCAATTAGAAAAAGAAGTTGAAGAGTTAAGAACAGACTATATAACTCTTAATAATAATTACATGTTTTCAAGAAAAGAAACAGAAATTTTAAAAAGAGTTAAAAGTTTAAAGTTACAGAGTTCAAAATTACCACCTGAAAAAATTACTGTTAAAGAATGAATATTAAAAAAGAAATATTATTTAGAGTCAAAATAGCTTTTGCGTTTTTATTAGTTATAAGTTTGGCTATAGTATATAGTATTTTTAATCTCCAGTTTGGAGAGGGTGAATATTGGCAATCAAAATCTGAAAATATCAATTTTAAGTTTGATAATATTAAAGCTAGTAGAGGAAATATTTTATCTGATGATGGTAGTATTCTTGCAACTTCATTACCATTTTATAAGGTTGCGTTAGATCCTTCAATAGCATCACAAAATTTATTAGATGAAAATTTAGATTCTCTAGCATTTTTACTTTCCTCTTTTTTTAAAGATAAAACCGCAAGTCAGTATAAAAATAATATTCTTACTGCTAGAAAAAATAAAAGGAGATATCTATTGTTAAATAGAAAAAAAATTGACTATCAAGAAAAAAAGAAATTAGCTAGATGGCCAATCTTTAGGGATGGAAGATTAAATGGGGGAGTTCTATTTGAAAAAAAAGATGAGAGGTTTAGACCTTTTTCTAAATTAGGGTATAGAACAATAGGGTCTGTAGATGAAAATAATAAAGGAACTGTCGGGCTAGAATATAGTTTTAATTCTTACTTAGATGGAAAAGACGGAAAAATTTTAACTCAGAAATTAGCAGGAAATCACTGGATGCCAATTTATGACGGCTCCGAAATTCAGCCAAAAAATGGATATGACGTTATAACAACTATAAATGTCAATTTGCAAGATATAGCTGAGTCTGCTCTTCTAAAAGGTTTAGAATTAAATGATGCAGACTATGGATCTGTTATTCTTATGGAAGTTAAAACTGGAGAAATAAAAGCGATTTCTAATTTTAGTAAAAATAAATCAGGTTACTATACTGAAAATTATAATTATGCGATTCAAGGAATGCATGAGCCAGGTTCTACTTTTAAATTAGCTAGCTTATTAGCATATATTGAGGAAACTAATAGATCAGTAGATGATAGTGTGGATACTGGAGAAGGAGAATTAAGATTTTATACTGAAATTATGAAGGACCATAAACCTGGTGGATTTGGAAAGATTACAATTAAAGAGACATTTGAAAAAAGCTCAAATATAGGAGTAGCCATGTTAATTGATGATACTTTTAAGGACAAGCCTCAGAAATATCTAAATTATTTAAAGAAATTCGGATTTAGTGATAATTTTAATTTTCAAATCTTTGGTTCTTCAAAACCTCAAATTAAAAATTATTCTGATTCTACGTGGAGTAAGGTTTCTTTACCATGGATCGCTCATGGATATGAACTGATGCTTACTCCTCTTCATACATTAACGTTTTATAATGCTATTGCTAATGGAGGATATTACATTGAACCTCAGATTGTTAAAGAAGTGAAAAATGCAAATGAGACAATTCAAGAGTTTAAAAAATCATCCTCAGAAAAAATAGCAACAAAAAATTCAATTAATATTATGAAGTCTTTACTAGAGGGTGTAGTTGAAAATGGAACTGCTGATAATATAAAACATAGTAATTATAAAATTGCTGGTAAAACTGGAACTGCAAAAAAAGTTGTTAATGGGAGATATGTAAATAGATATTACACTTCATTTGCTGGCTTTTTTCCATCTGAAGATCCAAAATATAGTTGTATTGTTGTAATTGATAATCCTAAAAAATATAGAATTGGTGGTAGTGATGTTGCCGCTCCAGTATTTAAAGAAATAGCTGACAAAATATTTATATCCGATGAAAAATATTTTGCTGAAATTAAAGATGAAGAATTTAAATTCTCTTTTCCACAGATAAGATCTGGATATAGAAAAGATCTTGTCTACTTATCCAACAATATGGCATTATCTAACCATTCAACGGATGAAAGTGATTGGGTTAGAACTAAATTAGTAGATAATTCAATTTATTGGGAAAAGATAAATTCTAATTCTATATATATTCCAAATGTAGTTGGAATGACCTTGAAAGATGCTATTTTTTTATTAGAGTCGAGAGGTTTGAAAGTATCTTTTAAAGGCAAGGGAAGAGTTAAATATCAAAATATTCCCCCAGGTAAATTATCAAAAAATTTTAATTCAATTAATATAAATTTAGGATGAAAAAATTAATTGAAATTTTAGAGGGCACAAAAATATTATCATCCAGTGGTGACTTAGATAAAATTATTCATGGCATTACCGATAATTCAAATGATGCCTATAAAAATTTTCTATTTTTTGCTATTAAGGGAAATGATTTTGATGGCCATGAATTTATTGAGGATGCAATATCAAAAGGCGTAAGTACAATTGTTTGCACTAAACTCCCAGATAATTTGAATAAAAAAGTTACTTTCATAATGGTTAAAGATATAAGAGAATCTGTTTATAATATATCTTCAAATTATTATGAAAATCCTGAAAAGAAAATTAAAATCATAGCAGTTACTGGTACAAATGGTAAAACATCTATAGTATATTTCCTATATCAATTTTTTAAGTCTATTAATATAAAAGTTGGTATGATGTCTACAATAGAGAATAGAATAAATGATATTATTTTAGATGCTAAACTTACAACACCTAACCCTATTGAATTTTTAAAAATTCTAAATCAAATGGTTCTAAAAAATTGTGAATATTGTTTTATGGAGGCTAGTTCACATGCTATTCATCAAAAAAGGATAAATGGGAAAAAGATCTTTGCTGCTATTTTTTCAAATTTATCTCATGATCATCTAGATTACCATCAAACATTTAAAAATTATATAGATGCAAAAAAAATTTTATTTGATGATTTAGAAAAAGACTCATATTCAATCATCAACTTAGATGATAAAAGATCAAATTATTTGATTCAGAATACAAAATCCAAGGTTCTAACTTATGGACTAAAAAACATTTCTGATTTTAATGCTAAAATAGTTGAAAGTACCAGCGAAAGTATAACATTAAATTTTGGAACTGTGGATGTTACTTTTAATGTTATAGGTGATTTTAATGCATATAATATACTAGCCGTGTATTCTCTTGCTAATATTTTAAAAATTGATAATGATATTATTCTTCAAAAATTATCCAAATTAAATAATCCAAGTGGTAGATTCGAATTTTTAATTGGAGGAAATAATCAAATTGGTATTGTTGATTATGCTCATACGCCCGATGCTTTAGAAAATGTTCTAAAAAATATTTTAAAATTTAAGAAAAATAAAAAGCTCATAACAGTTGTTGGTGCTGGTGGAGATAGAGATAAATCTAAGAGACCAAAAATGGGAAAAATTGCTTCTCAATATAGTGATTTTGTCTTTTTTACTTCTGATAACCCAAGAAATGAAAATGAAAATGATATAATATCAGATATTATTAATGGTGTTGTAGATGATAATTATGAAATTGAAATTGATAGAAAGATTGCTATAAAAATGGCCTTTCAAAAATTTAAAACTAATTCAATTATTCTAGTTGCAGGTAAAGGACATGAGAAATATCAAATTATTGGAGACAAATCATTACCACATGATGATAAAGAAATTATTAAAGAGTTAATTTTATAAATAATGTTATATAACCTATTTGAATATTTAAATAATAATTACGATTTAGTTGGATCTGGAGTATTTCAATATCTTTCATTTAGGGCTGGAATGGCTGCTATATTTTCTTTGATAATTAGCATTTTATTCGGTAAAAAAATAATAGATATACTAAGTAATTTCCAATTATCAGAGAATATAAGGGATTTAGATTTAGATGGACAAATAGAAAAAAAAGGAACACCTACAATGGGTGGAATTATTATTTTAATTTCTATTCTTATCCCAACAATTCTATTTGCAGATCTTGACAATATCTATATCCAGATAATGTTATTAGTTACTGTTTTTGTTGGTTCAATTGGATTTATAGATGATTATCTAAAGATTAAAAATAAAAATAAGGATGGACTCAAAGGAAGATTCAAGATAATAGGCCAGGTAATTATAGGTATAATTGTATCTTATATAATTATAACTAGTGATTCTATAGTAGTTAGGAATTTTACTGAATCAATTTCTCAAGAAAATCTCAAAGAAGGTATTGAACATTATGATACAAAAGACTTAATCACAACAATTCCTTTTGTAAAGGATAATGAATTTGACTACAAATGGTTATTACCTGGCGCTTTTCATGATTATACATGGATTATATATAGCTTAATAATAATATTTATAATTACTGCTGTATCAAATGGAGCTAATATAACAGATGGCTTAGATGGCCTAGCTGCTGGCACATCTGCAATTGTTGGAATTACTTTATCAATATTTATTTATTTATCTGGAAATATTATTTTTTCTGACTATCTAAATATTCTTTATATACCAAATATTGGTGAACTAGTTATTTTTTCTTTTGCTTTTGTTGGTGCATGTATTGGTTTTATATGGTATAACTCTTATCCTGCTCAAGTATTTATGGGAGATACAGGTAGCTTATCTATTGGTGCAATTATTGCTGTTTTAGCAATTATTGTTAAAAAAGAATTATTGATTCCTCTTCTTTGTGGAATATTTTTGATCGAAAATTTATCAGTAATTATTCAAGTACTTTATTTTAAACATACAAAGAAAAAATATGGTGAAGGGAAAAGACTTTTTCTTATGGCTCCGTTACATCATCACTATCAGAAAAAAGGTATTCATGAAACTAAAATAGTTGCTAGATTTTGGATGGTTTCCATTTTACTAGCAATTATGACTTTGGCAACTTTAAAATTGAGATAAATTGATTGAATGGTTAAAGAGAAATATTCAGGGAGATAAATATATTTGGTTAATTGCTATCATTCTATCAGTAATAGGTTTACTTGCAGTTTATAGTGCAACAAGTTTACTTGCATTTCAACAAAAAGATGGAAATACTGAATTTTTCTTAATTAAACATTTTTTATTAATTGCTTTCAGTTTTGTAGCCATGTGGTTTGCTCATAAAATTGATTATAAATATTATTCAAAGATTGCATTAATTGGTTTATATGTTTCAGTGCCTTTATTAATATTAACTTATACGTTTGGAGTTAATACTAACGAAGCCTCTAGATGGATTAGTATTCCAGTAATTAATATGGCTTTTCAACCATCTGATCTCGCAAAACTTTCTTTAATAGTTTATTTATCAAGTTTTCTTGCAAAAAAACAATATGACTTAGATAAAATTAAAACTTTAATTATTCCATTTATTTGGATAGGAATAATATGTATGTTTATAGCTTTAGCTAACTTATCAACAGCATTGATTTTAGGAGCTACATCTATTCTTTTAATGTTTATTTCAAGAGTAAAAATTTCTCATCTTTCCCTCTTAATATTCTTTGTATTATTTAGTGGAGGAATTGCGCTATTAACAGGCCAAAGAGGCTATACTGCAATTAGTAGGGTTGAAGATTTTATAAATAAAAAAAACCTACCTTATCAACTTGAGCAAGCATATATAGCTGTATCAACTGGTGGTCTATTTGGTAAAGGTCCTGGAAATAGCAATCAGAAAAATTTCCTTCCACAATCATCTTCAGATTTTATTTACGCTATAATAGTCGAGGAATACGGTTTTATCATGGGTATTTCAGTGCTTTTGCTGTATTTACTTTTATTGTATAGAGGACTGAAAATATTTATTAACTCAGATAGGCCTTTCGGCGGATTATTAAGTGCAGGCCTAAGTTTTGCACTTGTGATACAAGCAATCACTAATATGTGTGTAGTTGTTGGATTGCTTCCAGTTACAGGAGTTACTTTACCACTTGTAAGTATGGGAGGAACATCTCAATTATTTACGGGAATTACGATTGGAATTATATTAAGTATAAGTAGGGAAAATGAAAGAGAATCAAGTTATGCATAAGCCAAAAAAAATTATTTTATGTGGAGGTGGTACTGGGGGTCACATATTCCCAATGATAGCAATTGCTGAAGAATTTAAAAAAGTAAATTCAGAAAATAAAATTTTATTTGTTGGATCTAATGATAGAATGGAAATGAAAATAATTCCTAAATATGATTTTCCAATATATGGATTATGGATATCTGGAATAAAGAGATCTTCACTAATTCTAAATATTTTGTTTTTGGGAATTCCTTTTATTTTGAAAAATATTACTCTTCCATTTAAAATATTGTTTTCAGTAATAAAATCAATATATATTTTAATAAAGTTTAGACCTGATTTTGTGATTGGTTTTGGAGGGTACTCATCTGGTCCTTTTTTATTAACCTCTCATTTTCTAAATTTTAAAACTGCTATTCAAGAACAAAATTCATATCCAGGCCTAACTAATAAAATGTTGTCAAAAAAGGTAAAATATATATTTACAGCATATGATAAAATAAATAATTTTTTTAGTACCAATACAGTTTTCAATTTTGGAAATCCAATTAGAAATTTAAAAATAAAATCAAATGAAAATGCTCATAAATATTTTGGGTTAGATAGTTCTAAAAAGACAATTTTAGTATTAGGAGGAAGCTTAGGTGCTAAAAATATAAATGAAGGAGTTTTAAATAATATTTCATTAATTAGAGAATCTTCATATCAAGTTATTTGGCAAACAGGTAAGTTTTATTATAAAAACATCCTATCAAAAAACATTAAGGATAAAAAAATAATAATTAAAGATTTCATTAATAGGATGGACCTAGCTTATAGTGTATCAGATATAATTATTTCTAGGGCAGGAGCTATTGCAATTTCTGAATTATGTGTAATTTCTAAACCTTTAATTTTAGTGCCATCGCCTAATGTAGTAGATGATCATCAAACAAAAAATGCAAAAGCAATATCAGAAAAAGGGGGATGTGTTCTAATTAAAGATTCAGATGCAAAAAATACAATGTTAAAAACAGCTTTTGATTTATTTGAAAATAAAAGTAAAATGGATAGTATGAAAAAATCACTATCAAAATTATCTTCTCCTAATGCTACTCAAAAGATTGTTAATAAAATTTATGAGATAATATGATAAATAAAATTAAGAACGGATTATTATTTATTATTTTAATTGTTTTTGTTTATTCATTAGTTCTTTTGTTTAAAAATAATGACAGTTCTAGTTTTAATAGGTTAATTATCAATGTTGACAGTTCATTTTTAGATAAAACTTTTATTGAAAATTTTGTTTCAAAGGAAATTTCATCTGATTCACAGAATATCAACTATAATGAATTAGAAAATAAGTTTTCATCAATTTCACATGTAAAAGGAGTAGCTATCTATAAAGATTTAATAGGAAACTTAAATATTGGAATTAGTCAATATGATCCAATAGCTAGAATCATATCAGGAAAACTTTCAGGTAACTATATAAATAATGAAGGACATATTTTTCCTATTTCTTCAAGATATTCAAAAAGAGTTCTTCTGTTACATTTGAATGATGAATTTTCGAATGATAAAAAAATGATTTCATCTGAATTTGGAAAAGATTTATTGGAAATGATAAATTATATTAATAATGATAAGTTCTTTTCTAAAATAATTTCAGAAATAGAGATAAATTCAAATAAAAATATTGTGATTCATCCACAATTTTCAAAACAAAAAATTATTTTTGGGTATCCCGATGATTTGGAAGAAAAGTTTGAAAAAATTAATCTTTTCTACAATAAAATTGTTCCTGCAAAAGGCTGGAATACTTATAAAACGGTCAACGTTAAATTTAAGAACCAAATTATTTGTGATAAAAGCTAGTAAATGGAAAAGGAGAAAAAATATTATACTGCGTTAGACATTGGGACTTCAAAAATATGCGCGATTATAGCAGAACAAACTGAAAATAATAAGTTAAGTATTATTGGATTTGCAGAAACCGATTCAGAGGGAGTATCAGAAGGAATGATTCAAAATCTAATCAAAGCAACATCAAAGATTAAAGAAGTAGTTCAAAAAGCTAGTGAAATGGCTAATGTACCTATTAAAGATGTTAATGTTGGCATTGCTGGTAAACATATAAGAAGCTTTAGTACTCACCATTCTATTGGTTTACAAAATAATGAAAATGAGCCCATAGAAATAAATTCAAATCATGTCAAAAGACTTGAGGAAAGATCTAAAATGGCTGTTATTCCTACTAATCATAAAATTATACATAGCATGCATCAAAAATTTACAATTGATGAAGATCATGATTCTGTAGATCCAATTGGTGAATTTGGAAAAAAATTAGAAGCAGATTTTCATATTATCAGTGCAAATAAAGTAGATATTAAAATAATGGAGGAATCTATTAGAAGATCAAATGTAAGATGTAAAAATTTAATTTTGGAACCATTGGCATCTAGTCTTGCCCTGCTCGATGAAAATGATAAAGAAGATGGGATATGCCTAGTTGATATTGGAGGAGGTACAACTGATATTTCAATTTTTCATGATAATATAATTAGACATACTGCAGTAATTCCTTTGGGCGGAGATATTGTGACTCAAGACATTAAAGAGGGACTAGGATTACCAAAACATCATGCTGAGGCTCTAAAAATTAAATTTGGAAAAGCCTTATATGTCAAGAGGCCTGTAAAGGAATTTGTTAAAATAAAAGGAGAAGGTCAGAGAGAAGATAAAAAAATATTACTTGATAATTTATATAAAATTATAGAGGCAAGAATGGAAGAAATTTTTGAGAAAGTTCATCAAGAAATTTTAAATAGTGGAATGAGTGAGAAATTATCTGCTGGTATAGTTATTACCGGTGGAGGGTCACAATTATTGAATTTAAAACAACAAGTGAAGTATATAACAGGTTTAGATGTAAGAAAGGGTTTCCCATCCTCATATCTTACAAAATCTGATATTGTCAACTTAGAGTTTCCAAAATACTCAACATCAGTTGGTTTATTATTATGGGATTATATTAATTCGTTGAATCTTTTATCCAAAGACGAAAATGTCTCATTCAGAAAACCATCTTTACCTAAGGTCAATAATTTTGGTAAACTAGTAACGGAAAGAATTAAAGGTTTTTTAAAAGATGATGACCTTACTGAATTTAAAGATGAAAATTTATAATTAATTATGGCTTTTGAATTTGTCGTTCCTTCTCATCACAAATCAATTATAAAAGTAATAGGTGTCGGTGGTGGCGGTAGTAATGCAGTGAATTATATGGATTCTATCGGCATTAGAAATGTTGAGTTTATTATATGTAATACAGATATTCAGGCTTTACACTCATCTAATGTTAAAAGTCAAATTCAAATTGGTATGGAACTTACCAAAGGTTTAGGAGCTGGTGCTAATCCTGAAAAAGGAAGAGAAGCAGCTTTGGAAAGTAGTCATGAAATAAGAGAGTTATTGAGAAATGATGGAACTAAAATGTTATTTATTACTGCTGGAATGGGTGGAGGAACAGGAACAGGAGCTGCTCCTGTAATTGCTCAAATTGCAAAGGAACTTGATATATTAACCGTAGGAATTGTTACTTTACCTTTTGATTTTGAGGGAAAATCAAAAATGGATAAAGCTCTAAAAGGTGTTGAAGAGTTAAAAAAAGGATGTGATAGCGTAATAACTATATTAAACCAAAGATTAATTGAAATTTATGGAGATTTAAGCCAATCAATGGCTTTTGAAAAAGCTGATGATATAATTGCTACAAGCGCAAAATGTATAGCTGAAATTGTTACTATTCCTGGACAAATAAATGTTGATTTTGAAGATGTAAATACAGTAATGAGAAATGCTGGAACCTCAGTTTTAGGGTCTGCGGAAGCATCTGGAGATAATAGAGCTCAAGATGCAGTGGAAAATGCTATAAATTCTCCACTTCTTAATGATAGAGACATTAATGGAGCTAAAAAAATATTACTTAACATAGTTTCTGGAGGTGGAGATAATGAGTTAACTACTCGAGAGTTAAACACAATTACTCAACTAATTAATGATGCTACTTCTTCAAATGCTGAGATGATTTTTGGAACAGCTACTGATGGTGAATTAGATGACAGAGTTAGAGTTACAATTATTGCAACTGGCTTTGAAAATAATGAAATTCACATTGAAAACACTGATGATTCACAAGATAATAATACATCTCAAACTCAATTATTTGAAGAAAATAAAGTTCAATTTGTAAAAAGAGACGATGAGGATCCTATGGAAGAAGTAATTCATAATATTGAAGATGATTATCAAGAGTCAGAGGATTCATTCGATACAGTTAGTGAGGAATCTGAATATCCCGATAAAACCGATGAGGTTATAATTGAAGAATTAGATTCTTCAGATCCTTTTGAATTTGAAGATTCATCGAATAAAAAAAATGAATATATTTCTAAAAGAAAAAAAAGAGTGAATAATCATAATAGTCAAAACTATGGTGATGAATCCCTAGAACAGAAGCTTGCCATTCCAGCTTATAAAAGAAAAAATATTAGTTTAGATGATGATGCATCCAGTGATGAAAGCAAAACTCTAGATTTTACTGAAGAAGATTAATAATTATTTATAAATTTACTCTCACAAATTTTATAAATAATGAATTTTATTGTTTCATCATCATATTTGCTTAAAAATCTAAATTCAATAAGTGGAGTTATCACATCAAATCCAGTTGTTCCAATTCTTGAGAATGTTTTGTTTGAAATAGAAGGTGGTAATCTTTTAATTACAGCTTCAGATCTTCAAACATCTGTAATGGTCGAATTACAAGTTGAATCCAAAGAAGATGGAAGCGTTGCAATACCTGCTAAAATATTAATAGAAACTCTTAAAAATTTACCAGAACAACCTGTTACATTTTCAATTGATGATCAAAATTATAATATAGAAATTAATTCAGATAATGGAAGATATAAATTAGCTGGTGAAAATTCTGCTGATTTTCCTAAAGTTCCAGGAGTTAATGATGGATACTCTTCAGACATTAATTCAGAAATACTTAATTCTGCTATTTCAAATACTATCTTTTCTACAAGCACTGATGAATTAAGACCTGCAATGACAGGGGTATTTTTTAAATTATCTTCAACCGGATGTACTTTTGTTTCTACTGATGGTCATAGATTAGTAAAATATATTAGGACAGATATAAAAGGAGATGAAGTTGATCATGATATGATCCTTCCTAGAAAATCACTAAACCTTCTAAAATCTATACTACCAACTGATAAATCTTCAGATATTAAATTAGATTTTAATGCATCTAATGCTTATTTCTCTTTCGAAAACATCAAAATGGTATGTAGATTAATAGATGAAAGATATCCTGACTATGACAATGTTATACCTAGTGATAATTCAAATACTGTAACAATCACTAAATCTGAACTTTTAGGATCATTAAAAAGAATTTCAATTTATGCGAATAAAACCACTAATCAAGTAAGATTTAAAATAACAGGATCTGAAATTTTAATTTCAGCAGAAGATCTGGATTTTTCAAATGAAGCAAATGAAAGAATTTCTTGTGAGCATGATGGAGATGATATTGAAATAGGATTCAATGCAAAATTTTTAATTGAAATGTTATCAAATATTGAATCTGAAAAAGTTATATTAAAACTTTCAGAGCCAAATAGAGCTGGTTTATTAATTCCTGAGGATATTAATGATAATGAAGATATCACTATGCTTGTAATGCCAGTAATGTTAAATGATAATGCTTAATTTACTTTTAACTTTTGTATTAAGCCTCTTAACTTTTTCAAGTGAAATCAAAAATACTTCTTGGGTAAATATTGATAGTGATATTTATGAATTAAGAATATATTCAGATAATTATTTTACTGTCACAAAGTATAATTTGCAGTCTAAAGAATTTATTAGTACCAAGGGTGGATTTTACTCATTAGATGATCGATATTATGAAGTTTTAGAATTTAACTCTGAAGATTCTTCATCAGTTGGTGATACATTGTATTATTCAAATATAAAAATTGAATTAAAAAATGATTCTGGAAAAATGAAAATTGATGGTCAAAAATTCACAAAAAACCCAAATGAAGATCAGCTTAGTGGATCTTGGTTAATGAGTGGAATAGAAAGAAGAGGGGAGATGAGAATGAGAGATGTAAATAGACCGAGAAAAACAATGAAAATATTAGCAGGAAATAGGTTTCAGTGGATTGCTTATGATATTTCAAAAAAAGGATTTTATGGTACTGGTGGAGGTACCTATACAGCTGAAGATGGTAAGTATGTTGAAAATATTGAATTTTTTTCTAGAGATTCAAATACTGTAGGAAAATCTCTAGAATTCAATTTCGAATTAAAAGATGGTGACTGGCACCATAAAGGTTTCAGTTCTAAAGGTGATCCAAAATATGAAATTTGGACACAAAGAAAGCAGTAATTTATATAAGCGCATGTGGCGGAATTGGTAGACGCGCTAGGTTGAGGGCCTAGTGACTTATTTTAGTCGTGGAAGTTCGACTCTTCTCATGCGCACAATCTTCTTTTTTAGTCAAATAATGAAGATAATTTCATTGCCACAGTCATTTCTCCACTTATTTTCATCTTTCCTGACATAAAAGCTCCCATAGAATCCATTTCTTTATTTAAAATTTTTCCGAAATCATCATTGCTAATAGTTATTGTACAATCTGCCTCTTGATTTTCATTATTAATAATTGTAGGATTTACAGTATCATCAATAAATATGCATCCATCATTGAAAACAAATTTAATTTTTGATTCAATTTTACCAGAGCTTTTAGATGATAGTTCTTTTACTTTCGCTGTTATTTCATTAAGATTCATAGTTTTAATTTAAAATTTTAATTTCATACATTGATGGCCACCATTTACCAGTGATTATTAATGAATTATTTTTCTGATTATACGCAATTCCATTCATTACATCTATAGTATTATTATAATTTTTTCTATTAAATATATTTTCAAGATTTATTTCTCCAATAACTAAACCTGAATTTGGATCAATAATTAGAATTAAATCCTTACCATATATATTACAATATAATTTACCATTGACTGTTTCTAGCTCATTAATATTTTCTACTTTACCGTTATTATTATAAACTTCAATTGTATTTTCCAAATCAAATGTATGAGGATTTCTAAAATAAATTTTTTCACTACCATCACTCATTACAATTTGATTATTTAATGTTGTTAATCCCCAACCCTCAGTTTGATAATTAAACTCTCCTATTTTCTCAAATGAATCTATATCATATTTAAACCCTTTTTTACTTTTCCAAGTTAACATGTAGATACTTTTATCATAAATTGTTATTCCTTCAGCAAAATAATTATCATCAATCTTTATTTCTTTAATTATATTTCCATTTATGGAATTTGTTTTTCTAAGAAAGGATTTGCCATATTGACCTGAGCTTTCAAAAAAAATATTATTATATAATATTAAACCTTGAGTATATGTATTTATGTCATGAGGTAAAATTTTTAAAATTTCATAGCTATACGATTTTGGTTTATCTATTGGGTATATGTAAACAGATTTAATATCAGTCTCTATTTTATTATTTGATAGCTGACGAATTATTTTAATTTGTTTCTTTCCGTACTTTATAAATTTATTACTTGAAAATCTAAATTTTTTATCAAAGTTTATGGTATCTCCCTCAATAATAACTTTAGAGTTAATTATATAATTATTTTTATTCATTGATTTAATTTCAATGAAAATAGAATCTCCTTTTTTTATGATTTCATTATTAGATGGAGAACTAACTTTTGTATATGATTTTATTCGTGGTGAAACCGTCTTACTCTTTCTGTCATTTTCACAAGAAATTAATAAACAGATTAAAATCAAAAATATAATTTTATCTTTCATTAATTACTTGTTTTCCTTTTTCTGTCAAATTAAAACCAATTCCAATTTCTCTGTTTTCATAATTAATTATTGAAATCTTTCTCATTAGTTTTTTGTTTAATAATGATGAAAATGATCTACTTAATGATGCTTTTGACCTTTTTAAATATTTACACTCACCTCTAATAATTCCCCTTTTATGATTTCCCTCTTTTCTAATATACTTTCTTTTTTTTATTTCAAATTTTTTTCTTTTATCGCTCAAACTATCAAAAATTGAGGATTTTGAGTCAATAAATTTTTCTTTGGGTTTAACACCAAAAAAATTGACTATTGGTTCATAGAAGTAAATGTGTGCGTGAGAATTTGAATCTAATTCTATATAGCCGTATCTTAATTTAAATTCAGAGTTAGTAGTTGATTCTGAATCTTTTTTTATTTCTAGTAAGTCATCTATGGATGAATTAATTAGATCAAATTTTTTCTCTTTATTACTATTAACAGGAGTAAATTTTTCTATTGCATCGCAATCAATATCAAGATTTTCATTATTTATATTCTCAAGTGATTTTGAAAGAATAAATTTTTGAAGTTTGGATAAATACAATTTTATACTGTTATCGTATAAAATTATTTTTTTTATTGTTAATTTCCAAAAATTCCACTTCCTCCTTGAAATTCTGATGAATCAAAGTTACCTCTTTGACCACCTCTTCTCTTGTTTTGATTTATTCTGTACTGAAGTGACAATCTAAATTCTTGCGTCCTTCTCCATGAATATTCACCAGCAGTGAAATAGTTATCACCTGGTTTTCCGCCTCTTTCATATCTCCTTACTCTAGATTTAGTAAGGTCTCTGACTGTAAGTGATACAGTTCCTTTTTTGTTTTTAAATATATCTTTTGATAAACTTAAATCAATACCATATGAAGATAGGTTTTTACCTTGAGGTGATTCAGATGGTCCTCTGTAATCAAATGTAACTTGCCCTTCAAGTTTATTATTAAACATCTTTAAATTGTTAGTTAATCTTGTTCTCCAGCTATAAGATTTTGCATAGAATTCTTGAGTTCTACCTCCATCAATAGGTTCATATTCACCCTCAGTTTCAGATTGGAAGAAGTTAAAAGATCCAGTAGTTTTTAACCATTTATTATACTCAATAGAACCATTAAATTCAATTCCATAGGCATTTGTATATCCTAAGTTCATAGGTTTAAAAACTGAATAACCATTGTCATTAACATCAAATATTCTTTCTATTACGTCTTCAGTGTGTCTATAATATGTTCCAACATAAAAATTTCCTTTTTTGAATTCACTTAAAAATCCAATTTCATATGAATCAGTAAGCTCAGGATCTAGAAAAGGATTTCCAACAAAATTGAATCTGCTATCACCAAGCCCATAAAAAGGATTTAAATCCCAAAATCTAGGCCTTCTTAATCTTTTACTATAACTCCCCTGTATAGACTGCTTATCACTAAACTCATAAGTCAAAAAAGCTGAAGGGAAGTAATTTGAATATTTTAAAGCGGTTGTCTCATTAGTATTTATAAGATTAGCAAAAAAATCAGTGTCTTCATATCTTATACCTGCTTGATATGAAAGTTTACCTGATTGATTACCTATTTGTAAATAAAATGCATTGACATCTTGATAATAATCATATGTATTTGATGGTGGAATTACTCTCCATCTTCCATCAAATTGTTGTTCAGCAACATAATCACTATTCATTTCATCATAATCTTTTCTATAACCCATTTCTAATTTTCCTTTATTAGAATTAAATGGTAGTGTATAGTCTACTCTAATATTTTCGTCGTTCCTACCACTTTCTTGATTTGTTCTTTGGTTTAAATTAATTAAGGGCTCATTGTAACTGCCAAAGTTTTTTGAATCATTATTACTCCATGAATAATTTAACTTTAGATTATGACCTCTCTTTTTAAAGTTTTTGGTATATGAAATATTATAATTATAGTTATCACTGATTCTATTGGAATTTTCGAATCTTTTGCTTTCACCAATTTGTTCCCCTGATGTTGTAAAGTCAGTATAAATATTTTTGCTATCACCATCACTATCACTAGATCTTAACCCAAATGAGAAATTAAAAATGTTATTTTTGTTAGGGAAAAAAGAAAAACCAACTCTACCTCCAATAGATTTACTATTGCTTTCTCTGTCTCTATCTATATATGAAGAATATGTTGTGTCAGATAGATAAAAGTCGGAGTTTGTCCATCCTCCTCCTCTAGATTCTCTCTGACTAAGATTAACTGATGCAAATACAGAAAATTTACTTTTTCTGTAATTAAAATTTGTAGATAAACCATTTTGACTAGGATAACCGGTATTTAAATTAATAGATCCATTTAAGCCTTTAAGCCTTTCTTTTTTCAATATAATATTTAATATTCCGGATGAACCCTCAGCACTAAACCTTGAAGATGGATTTGTTATAATTTCTACTTTATCAATTTCATTTCCTTGGAGCTGTTTGAAAGCATTAGGTCCATCAAATCCCATCATACTAGCAGGTTTTCCATCAATTAATATTCTTACACTTTGTGACCCTCTTAAACTAATATTACCTTCTATATCTAGATCAATAGATGGAATATTTTCTAATATTTCTTCAGCAGTACCACCTTTATTACTTAGGTCTTTTCCAACATTAAATACTCTTTTATCTAATTTAAGTTCTAAACTACTTTTTTCAGCTCTTACTGTAACTTCGCTCAATGCTGTAGCATCTGACTCTAGAATAATATTTTTTAAATCAACTTCTCTATTTTCTCTTGTAAATGGGATTGATACTTTTTTTATTTTGTACCCTACATAAGTTATTTCGGCTATTAAACCCATACCAGTCCCCCTGGAATTAGCTTTTCTTTCTTCACGAATTTTCTCCATCATCTTTCTAGGGTTTATTTCTATTTTAAACTTACCGTTATCATCAGTTATACCTCCTGAAATTAATATAGAATCTAAAGTAACAATAGAAATTGTAGCATATGATAATCCGTCATTGGATTCAGAGTCTACCAATTTCCCTTTAACTATCATGTTTGGCATTTGAAAGTTTTGTCCAGCTGCACCTCTGCTCCATTGCGATCTATCCTGAGAGAGATTGTCAAGTGATACTAATAGAAAGAATAATATAAATAAATATCTCATATTTTTGTTTGTTGAGTATACGGGGTTAGATGTCAATAGTTTTTAAAACTTGCTTACAGAGATTTTAAAGTAACAAGAAGAATAATAAACAGAAATGTCCCAAAGCTTTGTGCGATACTCATAATTGAAAAATATTTTAGACCATCGATTAAATTGAATTTAGTTTGTTTAGTAACAATCCAAAAGTAAGAATCATTAACATGGGATATCATCATTGATCCCGATCCAATTGATAAAATTATCATTGATAATTCAAATATATCAAAGCCAAAATCTGAAATTATTGGAAAAATAATTGAGCTAACAATTATCATTGAGGAAGTACTTGAACCTTGACTAGTTTTTAGAATTGCACTACATAAAAATCCTATAAAACATATATATTCAACATTATTATTGTTTATACTTAGAAGGTCAGGTAATAGTAAGGTTAAGTCAGAGTTTTTGATAATATTTCCAAATGCTGCTCCCATTGATGTCAGTAAGACAATCGGTAAGAAATCATTGAATGAATTTTTAATTATTGAATTAAGCTCTTTTTCTCTAGGAATAAATAAAGATAAAACTACCCCTATAAATAATGCAATTATCGGATTCCCTAAAAAATTAATAACAGTATTAATGTATGTAATATTATCGATAACTATAATGTCACTTATTGTATTTAAGCTTATTAAAAGAAGAGGAACTAAAATAGTTAAATAGGAAAATATGCTAGGATTTTTAAATTTTTGAACCTTATTTTTAATAGAGATATTATCTTTATTTAATAAATTTCTTGCGAATAAAAATGCAATTAAAGATGAAGGTATTGAAACTAATATACCTAAAATCATTACACTACCGATTTGGTCAATCATATTAAAATTATCAATCATTGCTATGGGACCTGGAGTAGGGGGTATTAAGGTATGTGAAGAATATAACCCTCCAGATAAAGATAGATTCAAACTTGATAGTGAAAGAGATGAAGAAGATGCTATTGATCTAGATATACCATTTAATATTAAAAAGGCAGAATCGCAAAAAACAACAGTTCCTATTAGAAGCCCTAGAATATTTAGAGAAAATAAAGATTTATTTTGAAAAGAATTAAGAATTATATTTCCAAATCTTTTAATCGAATTTGATTCTTTTAAAATTTGCCCTATAATACAACTAAAAAAAATGATTAAGCCAATTCCTTTTAATGAATTAATTAAACCCATAACCTGAAAAGTTAAAGTTTCTAATAATCCAATCTTCAATAAAAGTCCGAGTATAATACCACCAATTAATAAGCTAATAGCAGGATTTAGTTTAAATTTTGCACTCAAAAGGATAATTGCTAAAATAGATAGAAGTAAGTAGGATAGAATTAGCATTAGACTTTATTCAATGATAGTAAATACATTACTGCCATTCTAATTGCTACACCATTCTCTACTTGATCTAAAATAATTGAGTTATTAGAATCTGCTACATCACTATTTAATTCTACACCTCTATTTATAGGACCAGGATGCATAATTACAATATCCTTATTTATTTTTTCTAGTAGTTTTTTATTTATTCCGTAGTATAAACTATATTCCCTTAAAGATGGAAAAAATTTATCTTTTTGTCTTTCTAATTGAATTCTTAAAATATTTGCTACGTCACACCACTTTAATGCATTTTCTATATTATTTTCAATTTGAACACCCATTGAGCTTATATATTTTGGTATTAATGTACTTGGTCCACATAGCATTACCTTAGCTCCTAATTTTTGAAGTGCATATATATTTGAAATAGCAACTCTTGAGTGAGCTATATCTCCAATTATTGCAATTTTTTTATTTTTTATTTTTCCAAGCTTTTCTCTAATTGTATAAGAGTCTAAAAGAGCTTGTGTAGGATGTTCATGAGTTCCATCACCTGCATTTACTACTGATGCGTCAATATTTTTAGCTACAAAATGAGGTGCTCCAGGATTTGGGTGTCTCATAACTATCATATCAACTTTCATAACTAATATGTTGTTAATTGTATCTAGTAAGGATTCTCCTTTTTTTACTGAGCTTACTGAGGATGAAAAGTTAATTATGTCAGCAGATAGTCTTTTTTGAGCTAATTCAAATGAAAGTTTGGTTCTAGTACTATTCTCAAAAAATACATTAGCAATAGTAAGATGTCTTAGAGAGGGAACTTTTTTAATAGGTCGATTTAATACTTCTTTAAACTTATCTGCTGTATCAAAAATTAGTTTAATTTCTTCAACTGATAAATTTCTTATTCCTAATAAATCTTTTGATAATAGTTTATCCATTTATTTATTAATTATCCAAATATTATCTTTATCAAAACCTTGTTCAGCCAAATTAACTTCTATTCTATCTGAGGTAATGGTATTAATTTTAATTCCACAGTATGTTGGCTCAACTGGGATATCTCTAGTATATTTTCTATCAATCAATACTAAAAGCTCAATTTTATTTGGTCTTCCAAAATTCATTATACCTTCCATCGCAGATCTAACAGTCCTGCCAGTAAAAAGAACATCGTCTATGATTACAACATTTTTATCATCAACTAAGAATGGAATTAAAGTTTCTCTTGCTTTAGGAATTTCGTTTGACCTGAAGTCATCTCTATAAAAAGTAGTATCAAGAATACCGGTTTCTATTTCTTTATTTAAAATATTATTGATGTTTTTTTTAATTCTATCTAAAAAATAAATACCTCTTGGCTGGAGGCCGATAAGAACTGTATTTTCAAAATTATTATGATTTTCAATTAGCTGATGACAAAGACGATTGATTGTTATTTCTAATCTTTCTTTATTAAACAATCGAGATTTGTTCGTCATTTATTTACAAATATAAATTGTATTTAGAAATAACTAAGTATCTATCTATTAATTTCAAAATTAGATATAAAAAAAACTCTTTTATTTTTTTTAAGTCTTTGTACACCATATGAATAATAATTGTTTTTATACCAATAGAATGTACCTTCAGGATTTGTCTCAGTTTTAATTATGATATCATTATCATTACTTTGTAAATTAATTTTACTATCATATTTCAAATTATTATTAAACCCTTTTTTCATAATATTAATTACACCTTTATTTACATAAAATTCAATTAAACTGTTATCATTTAAAATATAGTTTTTATATGAAGATTTATAAAATGTATTTAGATTATCAATAGGGGATACTAATGATGATATGATATTTCCTTTATTGTCTGTTGTTAAATAAAAATTTATATCATGAGTATAGCCTCCAAACTTTGGATTTATTTTATTATCATATCTTCCAGAGTAGGTATTATAGAAAGGCATATATGAGTAATTACTAAAACCATCATTATTAAAATTTGGTTTTATACTTTCAATAGAAAAATGTAATTCATCTTCAAAAACAAATAAAGTATCAATATATAATTCATAACCTAATTTTATTTTATTAATCTCTTGTCTCTCAATTTTTCTGCCCAGATCTTTTTTAAATTCTTTGAAAAAATTTGATATTGATTTAATTTCTAAAAAATAAATTTTTTTCTTATGTTTTAGAATTTTATCTTCAACAAAGTCTATTTGTATTCCG
>CEOJ01021964.1_pt1 | contig 29664 bp, 17 predicted proteins | sample 530281 | NCBI WGS metagenome assembly CEOJ01 (sample SAMEA2619879, study PRJEB7988) | marine metagenome | isolation source: saline water (ENVO:00002010), including | reverse complement strand
TCTAGGCTGAAAGCATCGACATCGTCATTGTAGCCATCATTGTCATCATCAATATCATAGAAGTCAATTTCTCCATCACCATCAAAATCTGACATATTCATGACCCCATGAAGAATTAATTCATATTGTTTTAAAATTCCAAAATCGGAAATATCAGTATCTCTAATTTTTAATTTCCAAACTCCTCTGGATGATTCGTCCCAATGATGAACTGAACCAAAAATCCAGTTGTTATAGTCATCCCCCGAATCAGCATGATTTTCGGCTAACCACGATTCCTTTCCGGAAGGAGATTCTAGTACGATATCTAAATCCCCCCTACTTGAATGTTCAATGTCTACCATCAACTCTACAGATTCAAGGGTTAAATCTGTTTCAACAAAAATATCAAATTCTGTCCAGTTATTATCATTATCTGGAATGCTCAAATTAGGTATGAATGGCCCATAAGTTACATTTGTCTCTTCAGCAACCCCTGACCAGTTTTTAGCAAGACTTACCGCAGCACCTGCATCTACTGCTCCAAATCCATACTTGTGAGAAACCATGTGCCCTGCCCCATTCACCTCCCATGAATTATCATTAGTATCAACAACTCTAGAACTAACTACCAAAATGTGTTGAATATCCCTCCATGTTAGATTCGCATTTGACTCTAACATTAGCGCAATAACTCCTGATGCTAATGGGGTGGCACTTGATGTTCCTCCAAATGAATTCGTAATATTTCCAGAGGTTGATCCCCAACTACCAGTTATGTCAGTAGTAGTTATTCCTTCACCATCTCCATTAGAATGAGCTGCAACTAGTATATTTGCTCCTGGTTCCGCATAACTAGATTGAATTCCAAGATGACTAATTGCTGTCACAGCTATAGTAAAACGACTATTTGCATAACCATCATAATTTGCATTATCATCTGAACCTAAGCCATTACCAGCAGCCCATGTGATGATATTTCCCAAACCATTTCTACCATTGTATACATCATTCTCAAATGCAGCTAAAGTTAAGGGACCCGGAGCTTCAACAGTTTGACCATTATCAGAAGGGCCCCATGAATTGGAGTAAATATCAAGGTCAGAATTATGAAAACTCAGCGCATTAGCTTCATCCAAATCACTATTCGAACATGCTATTAATGTGGAACCAGATAAAGTTGCTCCAAATGCTGAACCTACCACATCTATCGAATTATTACCTACTGCGGCTGCAACTCCTGCTACAGAGGTCCCATGATCGTCCCCCCACCATTCTGGCATGGGGTCGGAATCATCATTGCACCAATCATATGAATGTAATGGAGAATAATGTGGTTTGATATCTGAATGATTGTAGTCAAGACCATCGTCAATAATGCTAATATTTACTCCAGAACCATTAAAGAAATCCCAAATTCCTGTTACATTAATGTCTTCCCCAGATAATCCATTTGTTTGTCCAACATTGTTAAGATGCCATTGTTCACTAAATTGTGGATCATTAGGGATGAACTTCTTTGATTGCTGTTTTTTTACTAGAGGATAAAAAACTTCAATGTCTCCATTACTGTATAATCTTTCAAGATTTTCAATTGACTTATCAGAGTCCTCAAATGACCATATATAACATCCTTTCAGTAGGCTGACTGGATTGGATTCAGTCAGAGCTTCATTGATGGATTTATGGACTTCATATGGAATTTTAGTAACTACAACCCAATCAGTTGTTTCTTTCAGAGTACTTTCATCGTAATTTTCTAAATTTGACACTCTTTCAAAAGCAATTTGAATTGCTCTAGAATAATCCGAAATTATACTACTCTCTTCTTCGGATTCCAATGATGTATTAACCTCAGATGTCACCACATTGATTGAGGAAAGTAATATGACAATAGACAAACCTAATGCATAGCGCATAATTAAACCGTAATCTTTTAAGATATAGGTTTTCGTTTCCTATGTTACGATAATATTCACATTTTTTTACAAAATTAGAGTTTAAATTTCTCTACAGCAGTATGTAAATCTTCATCAGACATCATTTTAGTTTGATTTTTAGCCATTTCAAACATATATTTTACTAAATCGTCATTAATATCATAATTATTTTTTTCTAGCCAGTAAATAATATTCGACCTTCCACTCATGTGTCCGATACGAATTTTTTGTTCCAAACCAAATTTTCCAGCTGGTACTCCAGAGTATACGCGATCAGCTAACCAATTATCTCCCTTCTTCATCGCCTTGACAACTGCCGAAGCGTGTACGCCAGTACCTGTCTCAAATGCGTCCTCTCCAAACACTGGATAGTTGTGAGGTAGTGCCACTTCGATATATTCATTCGCCTTTTTCATATATTCACTTAACGAAGATAAATCATTCCTAATTACCCCCATCAAACTTAGATTAACCAAAGTTTGATCCAAAGGAGCATTTCCAGCTCTTTCTCCAACTCCCAATGCTGTACCATGAATTACATCTGCGCCAGCTTCATACGCTGCAATATTATTAGCAACTCCGAGCCCTCTATCTTGATGCCCATGCCAGTTGATTTCAATATCTCTACGTTTGATTCCAGAGTCAGTAATAACTTCATCTTGGATAAATGATAGTAGTCTTTTAACTCCATTAGGTGTGACGTGTCCACATGTATCACAAATACAAATTCTATCAGCACCTAATTCTAAGGCCCTAGAATAAACATTTTTGATATCTTCAGGCTTACTTCTAGTGGTATCTTCAGTGACAAACATTACCGGAATATCATTATCTATCGCGTAGGTTACAGCATTTTCAGCAGTTTCTAGAATTTTTTCCATTGTCCAGTTTTCTGCATATTGACGAATTGGACTCGTTCCAAGGAAAGCACTAGCCTGAATCTCTCTTTCATGTTTACTTTGCAGGTTAACTAATGGTTCTATATCGGACACAACCGTTCTGACTGCACATCCAGGTCTAATTTTATATTCCATATTTCCCATGTGAGTAAGCATTGCATCAATGTGATCTACGTGCTGGGAGCCAGCTCCCGGAAGTCCCAAATCTACCTTTTGAATACCTAATTTCTCCATAAAATCAATTAATTCAATTTTCTGTTCTATTGATGGATTGTTAGCACTCGGACTCTGTAAACCATCTCTCAAAGTTTCATCATCAAACCAGAGTTCATGAGGATGCTGATCTTTATCCCTTATTATTTCATAATCAACATTATTCCAGTCAAAAATTAAGGCTTCCTCTTCCATCCTAGCTCCCCTTTGATATATGCTCATGGGACGAAGCATGTTTGAAGCCATCGTAAATTAGAGTAATTATGATTCATTTCCAAGTGAAAAATATCCATTATCGTTGAAGAACATTATCGAAATTCCAACAAAAAATAAAATCATCCCAATTGTTTCTGCACTAATTGCAACTAATAAGAAGAAAATTATTGCTAAATATTTCATTGAGAAAAGAAAAGAATGCAATGCAGAGGGCATTACTCCCTTTTCATCCAATTCTTCATTTATGTCTATTCTCCAAATCGTCTTAGCATAGAGAAAACTGAACAATACAGCAAATCCACCTAAGAAATAATATTCCTCTGAAGTATATTCTAATCCATAAGATAAAGGAAAAATCAATGACAATAAAATCAACAGAATTGAATAAATTTTCATTTCTGAAATAGTTCTTTCAGCCCCCCTTACTCCTGGCATCATCGGCACTCCAACCTTTTCATATTCTTCGGAACGAAAAAGTGCTAATGCCCAAAAATGAGGTGGAGTCCAGAGAAAAATCAATAAAAACATCATCCAAGGTATTGTGCTTCCAAGATTAAACAATGAGAGAAATAATGATGATATTGATTCTAACTCGATGGATAAATTAGATTCTGCAACAGCCCACCCAATTAAAGGCGGAGTAGAACCTGCTATCCCACCGATAACGATATTTTGGACAGTTGTTCTTTTCAACCAAAAACTGTAGATAAATACATAGAAAAGAATACTAAATAGTGCCCAGAAAGCTGCAACCCCATTAGAAAATATCACAAACCAAATTATCCCAGTGAAACATAGTAATATGCCAAAATATAATGATTTAGCTGGAGAAACATCTCCTCTTGGAATAGGCCTTGAAGAGGTTCTACTCATCAATGGATCAATATCTCTATCATACCACATGTTTACTGCATTTGCACCACCAGCAGTCAGATAGCCACCAACAAAGACAACTCCCATTATTTCGATAGTTCTAATGTCTAGTGAATTATTGAGCAAATTATGAACTAATACAGAACATAGTGCGGTTATTTGGAGTAAGACCACTACTCTTGGTTTAGTTAATGCCAAATAAGAATTAAAAATACTCAAATAACTACCACCGGATATCACGACTCCAATACACTGTAGTTTACTTCTTTTTTAGTATTTAATGACAATATCAATGATGCGGTTGCCAATAAAATAAATGATGTAGCAGCAAATAGAAGATGGAATAGAGATAGAATCTCAATGTGTCCATTATCTAATGTCCACGAAAGAACATAAAATGCTCCCATTAGTATGTTAGTGAAATAAACTCCAGTACTAATCCAAATCCAGTATCTTAAATTGTCATTAGAATTGTTTTTCGAGGTTTCATCCCATATCCTGTATGAAAACCAAAACAAAGCTATCTGCATGAGAACTACAAACCACCTGTGTATCATTTGCGATTGATCAATTATATTTTCTATTCTTTCTACAAAATATCCGTTACAAAGCGGCCAAGAATCAATCAAACCATTAACTCCACAACTAAGATTAGCACCCGGGGTTGTCGAGACGAATGTACCCGAAAAAAGAGTAATTAGAGTACCAAATGATAGCCAAATTAGTCTACCTCTCCATTTTGAATTATATTTTTGATCTAGTTGAAACATTTTAATTAATTTCCCATCATCTCTCATAGCAGCTATCCAAACCCAAATCAAACAGAGTGTAAATAACAGGGCATTTCCTAGATGAATGACTACACTCCAATTTTCATTGTCCATCTTAACTGTCAACCATCCTACTAGGCCCTGAATAATTATCATAATAACAGCAATACTAGAGGCACGTTTAACTTCCGAACTTCGCCCCTCAATACTAGCTAATATACGATTCAATAGTACCAATGGACCTAAAATTATACCAGCTACGAATCTATGAATCCATTCCGTAAATATTTGGAAGGTAGTATATCTATGAGAAGAACCCCTAGAGTCAATTTCATTTGGATTTTCTTCATACCATATTCCCTGATCTTCTTCAGAAATATCGAATCCCCATGTTCCAAAGCATTTAGGCCAATCAGGACAAGACTCTCCAGCATCATAAATCCGAATTATTCCACCAAGAATAATTACCAGAAAAGTCAGTAATATCATTATTGGAGCTAAACTCCTTACACTGACTCTTCCGAGCAAGTAATACCAACATCCCGAAGTAAACCTTAGAATCACTCACCCTCAAGATGCGGATCAATATCTATGGGAATTCGATTTCTTTCGTATTCCAATGTCGCGATCTTCATTGGATCCAGAACAACTTTTTCTTTAGCATCATCTACTCCATAAAGTTGGACTAATTCATCATTAAATTTCTCTCTTAATTCATCTTCAGTTACAAAAAGAGGAGCACCCATGCTAATTTGGAGTGCTCTAGCTCCTATGATTCTGGCTTTTTCAAAGCGAGTGTGATGTCTTGCTGGCTCAACCATCGAACCGGCCACCATAGACTCCCACATAAGGCCTCTGATTTACTCTTGACTAATATTATTGGCTCGAATCAACATTGCAACTGCATTTCCTCCCCCTAGACATACTGTAACTATTCCAGTATTTTTTCTTAGCCTAATCATAGCCCCAATCAGATTCATCAAACATCTAGCTCCGGTTGCTCCAAGGGGATGTCCGATAGCAACAGCACCACCATTGACATTGAATTTCTCATCATCTAAGTCAAAATACTTCTGAACTCCACAGGATGCGGTAGCAAAAGCCTCATTGTGCTCCACAATATCAATCTGATTAATTTCTAGATTATTCCTTGTTAATAGCTCCTCTATCGCTGGAATGGGTGCACTCATCACTCTATTAGGTTCTACACCTGAGGTCACATAATCGACTATTGAACAATATACTGGAAAATCATATTTCATTGCTGCAGCTTTAGAACAAATCATGACTGCCGCAGCCCCATCAGATAATTGACTAGAATTTCCAGCTGTTACTATTCCTTCATCGTCAAAAACCGGACTTAGTTTTGATAATGAATCAATTGAACAATCATATCGGATTCCTTCATCAGATTCTAATTCTTCAAGCTTAATTACTTCTCCTTCTAACCACCCATTCTCCCATGCTTGGCGTGCAAGAGTATGAGATCTCAGTGCATATCCATCTGCTACACTTCTACTAATTCCCATCTCTAAAGCGATAGTTTCACCAGTATTTCCCATCATTTCTCCAGAAAATGCATCTTTTAAGCCGTCATTTATCATCAAAGAATCTAATTGATCATATGTGAGTTCTAATCCCTTCTCTACCTCTCTGATATATTTAGGAACATTTGACATCGATTCCATTCCACCTGCAATAATTACTTCAGCCAAACCCGCTTTAATTTCTGTTGCACCGATCATTACTGCTTTCAGACTAGATCCACACACTTTGTTAATAGTGGTGCAAGGAGTGTGATTAGGGAGTCCAGCATTTAGAGCTACTTGTCTAGCAGGAGCCTGACCTGAACCTCCTTGCAATACTTGTCCAAAATACACTTGATCTACTATGCCACTTTCTGCCTCAAAACCGGATTTTTTAATCAGTTCCTTAACCGCTATTGTGCCCAATTCTACTGCTGAAAAACCTTTCATTTTTCCTTTGTATTTTCCGAATGGAGTTCTTGCAAAACCACATACTACAACATCTTGCATATTTTCACGAACCCATACTTAGCCTTCAACTATGTCATAAAAAGTTACATATCAACTGAGTATCCATAAAATTCTGCATTTTTTAATTCCGGCCTCAACTCTGGCTTTACAAGAATAGTTCGTACTTCCCATAAATCCCTAAAAATCCTGTATTTAGATGTCGAATCTAAATAGTCCACACCACTGGTCCCCCCAGTTCCAGTTCGTTTCCCAATTATTCTTTCTACCATCCTCGCGTGATCATGCCTCCATTTGGCCATAGATTCTTCAAGTTCTACGAATGCATCAATTAATTTTCTAGGCCAAGTTAGAAGCGGTAATTCTCTATATGACTCAATAAAAAGTAACCCCGCTCGCGCTCTGTTGATTTTTCCATGAGGCAATAGAAAGATCTCTGCAGACTTCTCGGCATCTAGGAATCTATTTGCAATTTTTTCACTTGATGTGGTATTTTCCAATAGTTTCATTGAATCATAATTCATCTTCTTGTAAGCTTCAAGATGACTCCTAATGAATTGCTCAACTGAATTCTGATCACCTTCATCTCCTAGGTATGAACCCATAATGGGAGTTCTTTCAACCCATTTCATCAAAGCATCATAGAGGGATTGTTCAGACAACCTTCTTTCCAGTCTAGATAATACTTCAGCATCTTCCGTACTCCTTTTAGCTAGTTTTCTAAATGTCCCAATAGGATCCATACCACCAACTCTATCTTCCGACTTTAGACCCAAAAGAATCTCAAACTCCCTCATTTGGAATGATTCAAATCCAGAAGCAGTTCCTAAACCGTCCCTAAAATTTAGGAATCCTTGGGGTGTTAAAGTTTCTAATACAGTCCACTGATCCGCCATCAATCTAAATATCTCTGTTGTTCTGGATAAATGATCAACTGCAGTAGGAATCTTTTCCTCAGGAACAAGACTAAGACCTAGAATCTCTCTTGTTTCAGAAAGCTCTCTAATAACTTGTTTAAACCATAACTCAAATGTTTGATGAACAATAATGAAATGCATTTCATCAGAACTAATTTCTCTATCATCTCCCTGAAGTTTCAATAAATCATGGAGTCCCAAATAATCACCATATGTCCAGTTATTGGAAGTACCATTGCCTTCGCCCATGCCTTCCGGATGAGGGCATTATATGAAGAATTATGGCATAATCAAATCCCTCATAAGAGAAAACTTGTCAGCTCAACTTGTGATATGTGAATGACAAAAAACAAGAAGTCGGCAATCGAATATCCATTTGCATACCATCAAATTGAATCTGAAATAGAATTATTTCTGACCGAAATAGATCACGCCGACGAACTTTTTTCTGTCATAGAAAAAAATCGTAATTATCTTAGAAAATGGCTACCTTGGCTGGATGAAGTGAAATCAGTAGAAGATGAAAGATCCTTTATCCTTCATTCACATGAAAAATTTATCAGAGGAGATGGCGTAAGTTACATCATCAAATTAAATAAAACAATAATTGGTGTAATAGATCTTAATTGGATTGATAGAGAAAATCGTCGATGCGGCGTAGGATATTGGATATCTGAAGAGTACATGGGACGAGGAATAGTAACAAAATGCTGTAAAAAATTAATCAATCATTGCTTCAATGACTTAAACCTCAATTCATTTATTTTAGAGGTTGCAACAGATAATATCCCTAGTCGTTCTGTAGCAGAGAGAATCGGGATGAAATTAGAAGGAGTACATAGACATCGAGAATGGTTGTATGACCATTTTGTAGATGGGGCCTATTATTCGATCACTAAAGATGAATGGGAAATTATTGATTAATTAGGCCATAATCTTCGATTGAACAATTTCCAGGTGGTAAGCATGACAATAAGTCCTCTTGAGATAAACCAGTTTTTTTCGATATAATATTTGCAATACTTTCCTTTTTCTCTCTCCCAGGTGAAATCTTGACCCATCTAGGAAATTTTTTTGATATAGTTTTAGGAGTACCTGTAATCGGCAGTGGAACTCCATTTACTATTCCAATTCCTATTCCAAGCTCTAGTGCTAAATCTCTGAACCAATTCCTCTTTCCCCTTATAACAAATGATCCTTGTGATAAGGACTCTCCCGTCTCTGTAGTTTTTGATACCTGACTAGATCTGACATAAAATGCAGTAGCTGCAGCTCCGCCACTTCCCCATGCCCTAGACCAGCAGACAGCAATTTGTGCAGCCTCAACAAAATCAGATTCAGACATTTCACGCGCATCTTCCAACTCAGGACATAGATCTTGAGATAGGATAAGTGACACTACTCCATCAGGAATGAAATCTGATGGACTATCATTTTCAATTAAACCATCTTTAAGTTTTAATGAGCAAGATGGTGCTCCATGAAGGTCCGCATGAAAGTACAAATCTCTAGAACTAAGGTGCTTTTTTACAATAATATCGTTACCCTTAGAATCTCTGCCTCCAATTAGAAAATTACCCTTTTCTAGAATTGCCCATCTATGCTTTTCGAACCATAATTTCTTACTTCTAACTCTTTTTTTCAGTAGACCAGAGGATAGATTTTTTGCATCCCTTTTTTCTTCTTTACGCCGCAATTCTTCTGTTGTAAGTAAAGCCGATTCAGCTCCTTTAGCCTTATTTTTATAATTTCTAGCGTCTTCAAAGTATCTTTGGGCATTTTGATGAACAGTTTTTTCGATTTCAAGAGTTATGCTTGCCCCTGGATCATTATCCTCATCAGGAAGATAAGCAATGATGGTTTTCTTGGATGGATTTATTTCCCCTATCCAAGGAATATCATATATCTTTTCAGAAACACTATCCCAACCATCTCTTTTTACTGCTGCATTAGATTGGGCAATTATTGAATCTACATGATTCCAATTATCCTGGATGGATAGCCCAAGTTTTTGAGAAATTTCAGCACGATCCAAGAATTTCTGTATTGCCGTTCTCTGCTGTTTTTCTCTCCTAACTAATTTCTCTCCAATTTCTTGATAATTTTTACTACTCTGAAATTTTTCTTCTTCTCTTCTAATATATGCTGCAGCATCATGGGGGCCAAAAACACAATCGAATGCAAAGGATAAAGAAGACACTTCAATTCTATTATTATCATCCATATTTGGTAGATTAATTGGGGCGATTTCAACAATATCTGATGAAAAATCATCAATTGTATTCTGCCTCAATATCATGTCCCATTTTTCTACCAATCGCGTATCTTTCATCCAAATCATAGAACCTTCTCCCGAAGAAAGAAACTCTAGCATTTTTTTTACTGAGTTATACAATTTTTCTATTTCAGCAAATTCTAAAGTATTACAAATTACCTTCTCATTAATTTCAGATAAATGGCATGCTGCGCTTCCATAAATCCTACCAAGATTAGCTCTGGCAGCAAGAGTTCTAATCAAATCATGATTACTTTCTTTGAGTAATAGTGTAAAATCTTCAATTTTCATTACTCTAGGATCAAAAGTCTCAGGTGGTGGAATGTAACTAACCCCTCTTTTAATTGATCTACTGGCAAATTTAGCGTGAGTTAGAGGTTGGATAATTTTATCCTCACCATCTAGTAATATGATATTACCATCTCTAAACATCTCTATTATCAGACTTAGTTTACCTCTACCGTGTTCGAATACGAGTCTAATTACTCTATCAAAACCAAACTGTTCAACTGATATTAGTCTAGAATTATTGAGATGCTTTCGTAAAACCATAGCAAAATGAGAAGGCCTTGATGGCATCGGCCTATCCCTTCTGGATAGGTATACTCTCTTTCCACTTACTACTACTAAATCAATAGGAGAAATCCCCTTACGATTCAACCTCAATACAATCTGTTCATAATGTGGTTGATATGCTTTTCTTGCTCGAGAACCTATCATTTCTGAAAGCTCTCTGACAATCCTAGCAACATCAAATGAAGATGAACTTTCACGCATATGACGATTCCACCGAAACAACATTACTTCATCAGGCAATCGATGATTTAGACCAATTTATCTCATTTAGATTGAAATTCTTCAATTTCATTTAGCACTTCTGCTTCATGAGCATATTGATTAGATGGAACTTCAATTAATTCACAATTCGGAATTGAATCTTTTATGAACCTAATTTTATCAAAATCATGTAATGTATCTGAATAGGCTGTCATAACTGCACATCTAACTTTAATCTCTGATAAATCTTCAGGCAATGCGAAACCAATATTAGACCTAGCAGATAGCAACATTTTCTCGACATCAAGGGCAGTGAAATTTCTCCGATACCTTTCTTTCTGAGCGGGTTCTTTAGTTCTTTTTTGTACCTTCCAGGAAATAAAATTCACTAACCTTTTGAAGATAAAAACTGGAATTGGCAAATTTATTCCTATCCTGAACCACAGGGGAAACATGAAATCACTATTGGGAGCTAGTAAAATTGCACTTTTTCCACTTAATATTCCTTTTTGGAAGGAATCAATTAAGATAGTGGAGCCTAAAGAAGATGCGAACCATTCAATTTCATCCATTTGTAGATCTATTTTTTGGATTATTGTACGTATATCTTGTCCATGGCGACTCATAATAAAATCCGATTTTCGAGATTTACGATTTATTCTCGAACTCTTTTTTTCTCTGGTTTCAATATAGAAAATTTTCCTTTTTGTAGCCCATTTTGATATCAAAGGCTTCCAACCTTCGAACAATGACCCCCATCCAGGAATCATTACAACCGGATTAGAATTTCCATATTTCGAATCCTTAGGAGAAAAAATCAATATTCTGAGGTATATATCATCTTCAACTTCAATCCATTTTTCTTGGGTTAGTATATTTTCAAGAACTGGTGAACCAGCCCAAAGAGAATCAGAATTATCTATTGGAGATTCTGATTTCAACAATTCCTCATCTTCTGCCGCCACCAGATCTACCTCCGCCATCATTTCTCTGTCGTTGCGAATTTCTTCTATTTCTCGATATAATCCTTGAATTTCTTCTCCTATGGCCACGTTTCCTAGCAAATCCAAATCTACTTGTAATTCCATGGTGATGATGTATGTGTACATCACCGTCGTTAGTATTTCTCTTATCACTGACTAAATCAGTATTAACCATTGGAGCATTACTAAATCTAGAATTCAGTATCAAAACTAAGAAAATAGTTAGACAACAACCCCCAGAAATCGCTGAAGCACTAACTGCAGTTATTAATGGGTCTGAAATTCTAATATCCATTGGATTTTCAGTATTGTAGAATAATGTAATAGTGGAACCTAATTCAAATGTTTCATTAAGTCCATAATCTAGACAATCTTGCTCTGCCCCATCATAGTCTCCGAGATTAGCAATTACATTCCCATCAGATCTAAAGATATATCCATCCAGAACAGATTCAGGATTCCCCTCAAAATTAGACCAATTCTGATTTAGAGAACCCAAAATTTGAATATTCAAATCAACATAACACTCAAGATCATAATAATAACTACAATATCCATCGTCAAAACATTCTTCATTTTCAATCCATTTCCATCCAGGATATTTTCCGACAATTTCCCCATTGACCTCTTCAAATGAATCCGAATTAGATATTGCCATTATTCCCCCAATTATTGTAATTATAAGAAACACTCCACCTAATCCTATAGCTACAGCTTCCCCTGAAGATAGCCACCAAATCCCTAGAATCCCCCCATTATGAATTTCTGTAGATTTACTATCTTCATCAATTGTTCGCAATGAATTAGTACTATTATCAAGGGTTATTCCTCGATTAGCTTCCCTTTCTCTTTTTTCTAGCTCTGCAATTTTAACATCATGCTTAGCCTGTTCTAATTCTTCTTCTCTCCTGATTCTATTTTCCTCGGATTTGTCCAGCATTTCTTGAATCCTTTCTTCAGAATCCAAATCTTCCTTCCACCATTGATCACCGCTAGACATAATTAACAACCCTGTACATTACTATTTCATATTGCCCTTTACGTCTTATTGATTTTATATTCATCATCAATTATAATAATTCTTCCAGATTTAATCCAACTTTTAAGATGAGATTTTGTTTGGTCTTCTGATAGAATTGGGTGGGCATTGGGCGTATCAGAATATGTAAATTTAGAAATTTCAGAAAGTTTATTTTTACCTTCTTCAACAGCCTGAATAACTAATTGATGTCTTTTCTTCCTATGGGAAATATATCTATCAAGTAATTTTCTAGGATTTATGATGAAAGGTCCGTGACCCGGAAATAATATTCCAGGTTCCATTTCTTTTATCCGTTCTAATCCTCTAATATATTCATCCATATCTCCGTCTTCAGATGGAACGAGAATAGTTCCATTTGCACTACAGTTATCCGCAGAGATAATTCCTAAATCACTAACTAAACAAATTTGCCCAGGACAGTGACCGGGGGTTTCCATGATTTCCCAAGTTTCCGTACCCTTAGGCCCCTCGATATTAATAGTGTCTCTATCTTTTAGTACTAATTTCTCATATTCCCCAAATAATGAATTTAATGTTATTTCTGTTGCCCAGATTGGTGCAGAATATAAGTTTGAAATTAGCCGAAGATCCCCGATATGATCTCTATGCTTATGAGTGAATAAGGTTGCAATAATTGTACTATCTTCTGCTTCAATTTCTTCAACCTTAAGTTTCAATTCTTTGAATCCTTCTTCATCATTAATTGCTGGATCAATTATTATTCTTTCACCACCTGGATGGCCCAAAATAAAGCAGTTTGTGTGTGTAGAGGGTGGAAGAGTATTAGTAGGAATTAATATACATTCTACTCCTGGTGCATACTCGAATTTGTGCCTTCCATTAGGTGGATTTAATGCTAAATTATTACAGACTTCTATCAGACTCCCCTGATTATTTATTCCATCAACTAAATCTCTAATAAGGGTGATTATTGGGGGTGGAATTCGTAATTCATTAGCCTCCCAACTATGTAGTAAATCAATAGGATCCCACCATTTAAATTCGTCAAATTCACTTCTTCCTTCGGGAAATCTAGGCTCTATTTTTGAATCGCCCATTGGAATATGAAAGAATAAATTATGAAATCTCAAAGTAGAATTAGGCGGCGTTATCCTATCAGAAATTATTTGGCAATGGAAATTACTGATACTAAGATTCTCTGTTTGAACCATATTCAGCCATTCTTCTTTATTTTCACAAACTTTGTTTCTTACTTCTGCATCTACTTCTATAAAACCACCATTTCCGTCGGGTGAAATTCCAACTTCTTCCACTATTTCCCTTAGTAAAGTGAAAATAGCAACTCTGTTTATTCCATGCTCTAAAAAGTAAATATCTAAATCTTCTGCAGCACTATAATCAACTCTACTAACTCCACCTCCCGGGAAAGACCATAAATCGGGAAAACTAGGTAATTCAGGAACTCTATGACACATCAAAATCTCATATTTGTCACCTATATTTCTACTGAATACCGCAGAAGCAGAAGAACGTGGTTCTATGACATCTGCCCTTTTCAATTTCAAACCTCTCGGCAATTCGTCCATACACACTCGAAGGAATACACATTTTCAAATTCCCTATCAACAAATTTGAATAAACATACAATTTACACAACATGTGGAGCCCCCCCAAACTATCGAAGAAGAATTGGAAATTATAGCGCAGGCTTTGGAAGCTGGCATAGATCCATTTCCACCCAAAAAAGAAAAATCACGAATTGCAAGATTGGCACTTGGATGGTTTATGATTGTGATTATGGTTAGTTGGGTTTCACAATTTTTGTATCAATCAATCTAATTATTCAAGATGATGTATTTTTCTGGTAGTCCCTCCCGGATTCGAACCAGGGTCATGGCATCCAGAGTGCCATATGATGGACCGCTACACTAAGGGACTAATGTTTGACGGACAAGGCTTGAATATTTCAAGAAAACGAATTCATATACAATTTATTACCTGAAGGATGAGTTAACCTTAGTCAGACTTTCTGAACTGGGTCTCAATATTTCATCCGATAACTCAACCAAAGGAGTTTCACACAATTCTAGAGTATCAGTTGCAGTAGGAACCTCTGAATCATAATATAGTAATCCAGTAACGTGCCTATCGGATTGTTCAGCTTCATGAATGGCACTAAGAGCTGAAACTACATTCGTGTAGTCGTGGTCAGCAGCCAATGTTTCTAGTCTTAGCGTTGATCCATCGAACAAACTTACTTCACGAAATTCTCCCTCTGGGACATCGACTTCTTCTAGAGGAGAGAAATGAGGAATATAATCCAATATATGTAATACCTCATCGTTTGCTTTAACATAATTGTAGGACTTATATGATTCGTCGTTATTTGCAAATGTGACGCAAGGCGAGATTACATCAATAAATGCCATTCCCCTATGGCTCATAGCAGCCTTTATCAAAGCAGTCAGTTGTTTTTTACTTCCCGAGAATGATCTTGCTACAAAACTACATCCTAGATTTATTGCCATTGCACAAAGATCAATTGGAGCCTGATGATTTATTGCTCCCTTTTTCTTTTTTGAACCCCTTTCTACGGTAGCACTGTATTGTCCTTTAGTTAGGCCATAAACACCATTATTTTCTACGATATATACCATATCTAGATTTCTTCTAATCGCGTGAATGAATTGTCCTACTCCAATGCTAGCAGTATCTCCATCACCTGAAACAGCCAAAAAACACAAGTCCTTGTTCACCATATTTGCCCCAGTAGTAACAGACGGCATCCTACCATGTACTGTATTGAATCCATGACTCTTTCCTAGGAAATATGCCGGAGTTTTTGAAGAGCATCCTATTCCACTCATTTTTGCTATTTTCTCTGGATGAATTCCATTTTCCCATGCAGCTTGAATGATATTATTAGAAATTTGATCATGTCCGCATCCTGGACAAAGAGAGGACTTACCACCAGTATATTCAGACTTTTCCATCTCTAGTACATTTAGTCTAACCATTTTAATCACCATTAATAATTTTCAATATTTTTTCTGCATATACTTTTGCTCTTGGTGGCATCCCGTCGCTGAAAGAAACACTATATATCTTAGTTATCAAATCTACCGGAAACTCTTTTCTGATAATACCAAATAATTGTCCATCTCTGTTTATTTCCAGGACTATCGTTTTTTTATGTTGCCTTACAAAATCTTCTATTTCACTGTGCAAGGGTAATGCTCTAACCCTACAGGTACTTACGGAAAGTCCGGTTTTTTCTAAAATATCATCTATCTCCACAATTGTATTTTCCATAGATCCGTAAAAAATTACTCCAATATCCTTTTCCGATTCTTCTCTAATTACTGGACTCGGTAAAAATGGCCTAGAACCATCTATCTTTCTCCTAAGTCTTTCCATGGTAGAGTGATAAACCTCTGGATCTTCAGAGTATATTCCATCCTCATCATGCCCAGTTCCTCTGTACAGGATTGGATCGATTCCACTGCCCGGTAATGTTCTATATGCAATTCCATCTCCATCTACATCTCTATATCTTCCATAATTAGGAATTGCATCTAATTCTTCTTGAGTTCTGATGATTTTACCTCTATCCATTGGCAAATCTGGATACTTGAATCCATCTGTAACCCATCTATTCATTCCTAAATCTAAATCCGAAAATCCGAAAACTATTGTCTGAAATCTCTCGGCTATATCAAATGCTTTCCACCCGAATTCGAAACACTCATCGACCGTTCCTGGAATCAGAACTATGTGCTGTGTGTCTCCGTGACTAGCCTCATAAAGCATCGATAAATCTCCTTGTTGAGTTCTCGTCGGTAAACCAGTTGAAGGTCCTACTCTGTTTACATCCCAAATTACTCCAGGAACTTCTGAAAAGTAGAACAGTCCTATGAACTCAGACATCAATGATATACCAGGTCCACTCGTACAGGTCATTCCTCTGCCACCTGCCCATCCGGAACCAAGAACCATTCCCGCTGCAGCCAATTCATCCTCGGCTTGAATAACTGCGCAGGTCAGACCATCTTCATTCATTCTTAGATCAGGTAGCCATTTAATGATAGATTCTGCTACCGATGAAGATGGAGTAATTGGATACCAAGAAAGCATAGAAATTCCACCGTAGATAGCCCCAAGCGCAATCGCTTCATTCCCTTCCACTAGGAATGTATCAGGATTCTTTTCTCTTTGTTCTGAACTATATTGGCATTCAAAATCCCAATTTTGTTCTGCATATTCTTTACCTTCATTAATTGCCTGTAAATTAAGTTGAATTGCCTTTTCCTTACCTTTGAATTGACTTTCTAATGCTTTATTCAATGCCCAATCTTCAATTCCTAATAGATGGGCAAGTGCCCCAACATAGTACATATTTGCAATCATCTTCCCTAGCTTTGCATTGATTTTTCTAGCCATTTTTGTCATTGGCATTCCTAACAAAATACAATCTTCTCTATCTACTGGCATCTTGACATCTTCGTTATAGACTACGATTGATCCCTCTTCCAATTTTTCTAAATCACTTATCCATGTGTCTTTATTCATGATAATTTGAATATCGGTTTTATCTCCAGGTGCTTGATATCCCTCTTCACTCGCTCTGATAATGAACCAAGTAGGAAGACCAGAAATATTGCTAGGAAACAAATTTTTTCCACTGACCGGTACACCCATCTCAAATAATGAATGTAAAATTATTAGATTTGAAGACTGCGAACCAGTTCCATTCGCTGTGGCAACATTAACTATGAAATCATTGATTTTTTTTCCCATTATTTTCATTGCCTCATAGCCTTATCCGCACTGGCTACAGTCATATCGGAATGACATCAGGTCTTATGTATTACCATCAGAAAATCCGAATTATTTTTTACTCTTTACAATCGCTGCTATTTTGAATGATGGCGTATTCCCCGGCTCGATGCCTATACCTGAAGATCTACAAAGTTCATGGGATGAGGCAATCAAACTTACCGATACAAACGAACCCGAGAAGGCCTTAGAAATTCTAAGAAATGCTTGGAAGTTAACAGAAAATGAAGCCCAAAGAGCTAGAACAAGAAGATACGCTGCAGATGCAGGAACCGAACTTGGAAAAATCGATTTCAGCAATCAGAAAAAACATTGGCAGAAAGCACACAAAAACTATAGAGAAGCTCTAAGATTTGATCCAAAGAATAAAGAAACAAGAAGAAAAATGAATAAACTAGCATCTCTGATGGACGAAAAAGCAATTTCTCTCGGTGCTGGATTCCAGCTATTCGATGAAGGTAATCCAACTCCATTAGGATTAATTGTAATGATGACCGGATTAATGCTAGCTCTAGTTTCGTTCAAATTTATTTCCGATTCATTTAATGACGAAATTGAATCGGAATTGACTTCTGGCGACGTTTTAATGGAAGTAAGTTGGACAGATATAGATGGAATTAATCATGATGGTAAAATTTGGATAGAATTGTATAACGAGACACCTATGCATTCGCAATCATTCAGAGCTAATGTCGATGCTCAAAGATATGACGGAACAATTTTCCATAGAATAGTTGATGGTTTCATGATTCAGGGCGGAGATTTTGAAAATGGAGATGGAACTGGCGGGCATGCAGGAGAATTTTTCGGTTATTGCGCAAATGCTGGATTTTCTGAATCTAATATTTGTGAAAATGATATGACTAATTGGATTATTCCAGAAGAATTCGGCCAATCACATGAACCAGGCGTTATAGCAGCTGCTCGAAATAGTCAAAGTGTTGATTCTGCAGGATCTCAGTTCTACTTAGTAGATTCTGACGGGGCAACTCAATTAGATGGACAATATACAGCTTTTGGCAAAGCATACAAAGGTGAGATAGACGGTACTGAAACAACTGGAATAGCTGTAATCGATGCTATCTCCCAAGTCGGATGTGGATTAAATCAGGAAACCTGTACAGATAATAATAAATTGTCTACTTATCCAGTACAAGTTAAGTCAGCTACAATGGTAAATAATTAAGCGAGATGTTCAAGGATTACCCCCTGTTGGAAACTACATATGGGAGGTATAGATTTGTTTGAATCATCAGACACTTTTACTCTATCAGATGGGTCTAAAGGTAATTTTTCGAACCTTCACTCCTTAGAAAAAGCTGGTTTATGCAAATTAGAAAATCTCCCCTACACTATCCGAATACTTCTAGAGGCCGCCCTGAGAAAGTTTGACGGGTTTCTGATTACCGAAGAAGACGTAAAACGTATCGCGGCTTGGTCACCTACTCAAATACCGGCAGAAATTCCATTTATGCCTTCAAGGGTAATTCTACAAGATTTTACAGGAGTTCCTGCAGTAGTGGATATCGCTGCATTGAGGGACGCAATGATTAAGTTAGGCGGTAACCCAAAATTAGTTAACCCGCAAGTTCCTGTAGATTTAGTAATAGATCATTCCATCCAAGTAGATGTTTCTGGACTTTTTCCAGATGCTAGGGAAAGAAATCTTGAAATTGAATATCAGAGAAATATGGAACGGTATAAATTCCTAAAATGGGGTCAAGAAAACCTAGATAATTTCCGTGCAGTTCCACCTGGCCGAGGAATAGTACACCAAGTAAATTTGGAATGGATTGCAAGTGTAGCTAGGGAAGAAGATGGAGTTTGGTTGCCAGATAGTCTAGTAGGTACAGATTCACATACTACCATGATTAATGGACTGGGAGTGCTAGGATGGGGAGTAGGTGGAATTGAAGCTGAAGCTGTAATGTTAGGTCAACCAATCTACATGCTACTTCCGGAAGTTGTCGGTTTTGAGTTAACTGGATCATTACCCCCAGGAGTAACGGCCACCGATATGACTTTGACAATTGTTGAGATGCTAAGAAAACATGGTTGTGTAGGTAAATTTGTAGAATTCTACGGCTCAGGAATGAAGAACATTAGCCTTCCAGATCGCGCTACAATTGCTAATATGGCCCCAGAATACGGTGCAACATGCGGCTTCTTCCCTGTCGATCAGATTACTCTAGATTACCTTCGACTGTCTGGTCGTGAAGATAGCCATATACAGAATGTTAAATCTTACTTAGCTGCACAGACATTATTTCACGATGAATTCTCGAAAAATCCCGAGTTTACATCTACTCTAAATTTGGATTTGAATTCAGTAAAACCTTCTCTGGCCGGACCAAAAAGGCCACAAGATAGAGTCGAACTAGATAATATGAAATCTCACTGGATAAAATCACTAACCTCTCCCCTAGGACATCAAGGACATGGAATTGCTGATGAACATAGTTCAAATTCGGTAGATCTTCCAGAAAGAAAATCTAGATTAAAGCATGGAGATATTGTTATCGCCGCAATCACCAGTTGTACCAACACCAGTAATCCAAGTGTGATGATGGGAGCAGGATTACTAGCGCAAAAAGCATTAGATAAAGGGCTTAAAATTAAGCCATGGGTTAAGCCAAGCCTAGCACCAGGTAGCAGAGTAGTTACAGAATACTTCCAAGCAGCAGGACTCTCAGAACCACTATCTGAATTAGGCTTCAATGTAGTTGGATACGGATGTACTACTTGCATCGGTAACTCAGGACCTTTAGATGAAGATATCGAGTTTGCTATAGATCAGGGAAATTTGATAGTTGGAAGCGTCTTATCCGGAAATAGAAATTTCGAAGGAAGAATACATCAAAAGATAAAGGCCAACTATCTAGCTAGTCCACCTTTAGTAGTCGCGTATGCATTGGCAGGCACTCTGAATATAGACTTTAGAACTGATCCACTTGGGTTTACTGAATCTGGAGAGTCTGTGATGTTAGAGGATATTTGGCCAAGCGAACAAGAAATTCAATCTTGTATAAATTCTGCAATAAATCCTGAAATGTACAAAGATAGATATTCTGATATTTTAGAGGAACCTAGATGGAATTCAATAGATAGTGTCAAAGGAGATTTATTCAAATGGGATCCAGCTTCAACATATGTAAGGCAACCTACTTTTTTTGATGATATTAGGGCAGATCCATCAGAAATTAATGATATAACAAATGCTAGGGTACTTATGAAATTCGGAGATTCTGTTACCACAGATCATATTAGTCCCGCAGGTGCATTTCCTGCTAACGGACCCGCAGGACAATATCTCATAGAAAAAGGTGTAGAGATAAGAAATTTCAATTCATTTGGGAGCAGACGAGGAAATCATGAGGTAATGGTAAGAGGAACTTTTGCCAATGTCAGAATACGAAATTTAGTAGCCCCTGAAACCGAAGGCGGTTTTACAACACATTTTCCGAGCGGAGATGTGATTACTGTTTACGAAGCCAGCAATAGATATCTCTTAGAACAAACTCCATTAATTGTAATTGCAGGATCTCAGTATGGTACAGGAAGTAGTAGAGACTGGGCAGCAAAGGGCACTCTTCTGTTAGGAGTCAAGGCTGTAATTGCCGTCTCATATGAGCGCATCCATCGTTCTAATCTAGTAGGAATGGGGGTTTTGCCACTTTCATTCAAAAAAGGGGAAAATTCTGATTCTATAGGTTTAGATGGAACAGAATTTTTTGATATCCCCGTTAATGCAGATTTGAAGCCATTTTCCGAAATTCCGATAGTCGCTAGAAGGGATGATGGCTCAGAGATTAACTTTAATGCAGTTGTGAGACTAGAAACCCCCGTTGAAGTTGAATATTACAAGAATGGTGGGATATTACAGACAGTTGTAAGGAATTTAGCTAAAAAATAAAAAGGTGATAATTTGGAAGAAAATGAAGATTCTGAGCCAATTTTACCGGGACCAACTCCCGATCCCACCAAAATTCCATCAGTAGTTAGAGAAGTTGGCGAATTAGATATTGAAGGAAAAATAGAAGAATTGGGCATTGCCAAGACTTCAGATCCGATAATAAGCGAATTGATTGAGTTCTTTGAAGAAACAGAGCCACCAGAGCCACTTTCAAATAATCTTTCAGGAGATCCACAATCTGAAGCTTGGCTGCAGTTGTTGTTGACATTAATGATTAAAGAGCATGGCAAAGATTCAGCCTCTTTAGGAGAAATTGAACTAATCATAGGAGAAAAAATGAATAGAGAAGGAAGTGATTTGGAACTTTTTCTAAACAGACTCTGGATGATGGGTAGAATAGACAAAGTCTATGGTGGTGCTGAGGTGGCATTCTCACCCAATCCAAGTTGGCTAGAATCTCGTTAGCTATATATGTAATTTGATGTTTTTTGGGGTTTTAATCCAATAATTCAATGAATATACAAGAAATCAACGCAAGGTAATGCATAAGAAAGGATGGAAACTCCGAATAGCTATGATGAATGGACTTGAAGCTGCGAAAGAAAGCGTAAACAAAAAAAGTAGGGCTATTTCTCTAACCCTTTTGATGTTAACATCCATTACACTTGCATTGATTCCTACTACAACAGCTTCTCATACAACTCAATATGCTGTCCAGAGAGATCCGCTGTATATTTCTATAGGTGATTTGAATTGCGATGGACACAATGATATCGCATCTGGTAGTGGATTTGGCCATTTCATTAGTGTTCTATACAATGATGGTGATGGTGGGTTTGGAGATAGACAAGATATACAGATTTCTAACAATGATTCATTCAGAGCTGGATTTAGAGATGTCGCAGATGGAAACAAAGTAGAAATTGCTGATGTAGATGGCGATGGAATCAATGATCTGATTTACTATCAAGAGAATGTAAGATTCGTCGGAGAAACCTTTGTTCGTCCGGCTAATCTAACAGTGATAAAAGGAGAATGCGATGACACTAGAGTCAATGAATGGATTATCCCAAACGGCTATCCCATCACAATTACTAACCCTTACCTTCAAGCTTGGGATGTCGATGATATAGATGGCGATGGAAATGCAGATGTAGTTTTTTCTTCCACAGATTCAACATTCACAAATCAGTTTATTCAAATTTTTAGAGGTCCCGATTATTCTATATTAGCTAATCAACAGTCTATTCCCGTACCACTGACAAATGGACTGTACACCTCGATTAATTTAGGAAATTGGGGAGAAACCCTCCAAACAATACCCAATCCTGATCCTACTAGCGGGGGCGAACCGATAATTAGGCCCGGTGAATGTGAAGATTTAGACATCTGGCTTCTAAGAAGTCCACCGTTTAGCTCTAGTCTAGGTTATGCAAGTGGGACATATGATAATGTAACAGTATTAGAATTAGATTGTCTGACAAAACAATACCCAAATCCACTTACTCCAGCTTCAGGAACATTCCATGACTTCAAATTGGATGCTGAACACAACTTCCCACTTTATGGAATCGATATTGCAGATACAACTGATGATGATATTAATCAAATAAATCTAATTGCAGCCGTGGACGGTATTACAGGAAATGTTTCTTATGCTACTAGAAATGGAAATACATGGAACACACAGAATTATGTCGCATTTGGAGATTATTTGGGTGCGTCATTGACTATAGCCGATGTAAATAATGATGGAGAATTAGACTTCTTTGTGCCCACATCTCTCACATTACTAGATACTCAAGAATCTACAGCACAGAATCAGACCTATTTGTTAAGGCCGAATCTTAGAGCTGTCAATACCGTACAAATTCTTCTTGCGGATCCAGATTCTGATGGATACTTATCTCCACTTTCATTTGATGTAGGAAGGAGGCCCACAATGGCAATGCCTGGACAGCTTCAAGGAGGTCCTGATAGCGCATTAGAGGTAGTTATTGGCCAAGAAGACTATACTTATCGATTTTCAAATAATGCTATGTGGTTAGATACTCAAGGATATGCTGGCCAAGGAGATTATCTTTCTGTTCTAGCACTGGATAATTATGACCTAGGAATTACTAAAGTGTCTATTGAACCTTCTATTTTGGATCCTGCAACATTCGAAGATATTGTCGGTGAAGGTAATAGATGGGTAAATGTAACTATCAAGAATACAGGATTAATGCCTATTTCAGGTGCGAATTTTGATGTCAGTCTTAATGTTAAGGAAGTACTGGGTGGAACAGATACTATAGTTTATTCAAATGATTTCGAATCCTCAAATCCCAATGTAAATCTAGACGACGAAGCATACATCACTAAACATTCATACACCGGTGAATATGAATCTGGTGAATCGTCCTGGCATATTGATGATGATAGATTCTGGGAATCTGGTGTGACTTATGATGAAGGAGACATTGTTCACCGCAATAATACCGACTACCAGTGCGGTGGTAATAATACAACTTCTTGCGATACAGATCCAGAAGAAGATAATTCTTCTTGGTATGAAGTTAGCTATTGGGAGCATGAAGCAGATTCTAATCCTTCTAGTTACTATTGGGCTGGTGTAACACATTCTTATGATTTTAACGGCAATTCTACTGATGTAACCGGATACTACAATCACATGGATGAGGCACTAATATTGAATGACATTGATCTCACTGGAGCGGATGCAGCATTCTTAGATATGGATGCAATCTGCAGCGTAGGATTCTTCGAATTATTCTTAGCTGAACCTTATGATGTTGTTGAAAGATGGCTTTACGAAGATTCATGCTCAATCGAAGCATGGAGTGATGGAACAGGATGGGAAACAGTTTGGCGATATGGTGGATGGGATAACGAAAGAAAATACAGAATAGAGGAGAGAATATCCAGTGCTCCTGATCCTGAATATAATGACTACAACGACAACGATTATGGAGATTATCACACAACTCTATGGAATAATTATACGGAGGGCGGTGGAGATCCCGACTCATGCTTCATTCCATACTTACAATTCGGATACCCAGTTCCTATTTGTTTTGAAGAGGGTGGACTGGACCAAAAAGCAGATTCAATTGATTTAACTCCTTATGCTGGAGAGGTAATTGATTTACGATTCCGATTCAGAACGGGATTAGAAGGAACAACTGGCCCAGAAGGCTCAACAGACTACTCTGAAATGGACGGTTTTGCTATAGATAATATCACTATTAGGAAAAGAAATGTAGAATTTGGTCCCAATCCTACTGAAGATGTCCAGCAAAAACAAGGCATCGATCTAGTTGCAGGCCAATCAATCACAGTAAGTCTAAATGCAGACTTTATTGATGATACGACATATTATGTATCGACTGAATTATCTAATATTAATCTAGGCGGACAATCGGATGCAGATGGCACTAACGATGAAACTAAGTTCCAACTAACCGTCGAAAATCTATATGATCCCGGACTGTTTGAAGAACCGTGGATTGATTTAGAAAATGGAGAATTATATGCTTCAGGTGTTATGCCCATTACAGTAGGAGTTCAAAATTGGGGTAACACTGTAGTAGAATTCGACGTAGAAGCTAAGATATATAACGCAGAACCAGAATTAATCGCTATTGAAGATTTCTCTGGTCAAGTAGGAAAAATATGGGATGATGATAATGATGAAGATGGAAAAGAAAATGGAGATAGATTAGATGATTCGTTCGAATCTAATGAGATGCTCCCACAGAATGTTGGTGTCTTCAAAAACTATGCATACTGGCTAGGACACCCTTCAACCGGATATGAAGATGATTGGAATGAGACCTTGTCTTTAGAGCCAATTGAGATTAAGGATTCAGGTGCAGACTTTACTTTCCTGAGTTTCGACTACTATGCTGAGGGAGATCATATTGCAGATAGATTCGGTAATGTACAGACTGTCAGAGATTACGCGTACTTAGAGGCTACATGGTCTAAAGGTGGTGATGTTTATCAGGGTACAATATATGGAAGCTGGACAGATTTGAATGAAAATGGACTAAGACTCGCCTACAATAGCATAGGTGGAAATTTCTATCATTACTGTGAAGATTTCGATCAGAATGGATTATTCGAGGAAGTAGAATACGCCGGAGACCATTCCGGTGGAGTTGGTCAGGACGGATGGCCGCAGTGGTTTGATTCAGATGAATTGATTTCTACTGCTAGAATTGACTTGACTCACATCCATCTAGTAAATACTACAAATCCAGATTCATTTACTTACGAATGCACTTCTCTAGCAGGTTCCGATGTAACTTTCACATGGAGATTCAGATCTAATAACGATAGCGTCAATGGGAATGCAGGATTTGCAGGTTTTGCGCTTGATAATATTAGAGTCGAAGACTATACTTTCGAAGATGATGGAATATATACTCAAACAATATCAGGACTAGATGCATCTGAGAAATCTACTGTTGTAATGGGGGAGCATAATTTCGTCAACGGTCTTTATAAGATAGACTTAATGACTCTTTATGATAATTCAGATAATACTTCTAAATGGTTCGATAAACCAGAGATTAGTATAGCAAACAATCAATCGACAATACTTTTTGGTATTGCAAATGCGGATATAACATTACTTCAACCAGACATTTTAGATTGTGTATCTGACATTACATATGCATGTGTTTATCCAACTAGCCCAAATACCTTTGATTCTCATGATTTTACTATCCCATTGCTTAATGGAGTCATTGAAGGTTCATATGATGTCAGAATGATCATAGAGCATATTGAATCCGGCAATATCGTTTACAACCAGTCATCAGATAACGGAACATTTGATCTAGATCCTCACCAAAGAGCAGTTGCACATTGGGAATCTCCATATTCTAATTGGATAGATAATAACACGTATAATATTAGCTTCTTAGCAATTCTATTCGATGAATTCGAATGGATACAATCTGGAAATGAGAGATTTTTCGAAATCTCTTTTTACGATAAAATAGATGTTGCGATTCTTTCCAATCCAACAGATCAGAACCGCCTTCAAAGAGTTAAGAGCGATTTAGATGCAATGGGCATGACATATACCCAATTCGAAACCTCAGATTGGAATAAATATGTTACTAATCAATGGCTAGATGGATATTCGAAAGTCCTCTTGCCATGGCAAACCGATTACAATGTTGAATATGGTGATTATTATGAGTTATTAGGAACTAAAAATCCAGATAACTCTGATTTGACGGCTATAGAAGTTCTTGAAACATTTATGAGAGAAAATGGAACTCTCCAAATACACTTAGGACCCTACAGAGATTATTATCAAGATTCTACTGACACTGAAAGAATCGGCGTTCCTTTTGATCTTGATATTGCGATGAGGAACCGAGTCAATCTAACAATCGATCAGAGAATAAAATCTCAAAACCTTTCATTCAATGACCCATTCCACCCAATAATGAAAGATTTGGATACTTCTGCCTTTTCTGTAATCAATGCAGGCTCTCATGTTGCATTATCCGGACTAGATACGACTCAGGTTGGAGATAATAATATGCCTAAGGTATGTATGGATGCCAGCCCTGGAGCTTCAGAAAATGGATATATCAGCGGTGGCGGAACCTTCCATTCTTTGATTGGTGATAAGGATAACATCGATCAATCAGTTCTAGCAGTTTGTAGCGTAGGTAATGGTGGAATTATTGTTACCACAATCGATGTTGAAAATCCAACAGTTTCCACACCATATGGAGACAGCCTCAACTTTTCCTTACTATCCAACATGCTAGCATATCAATTAACGCCATATCCATCAGGATTCGAAGTTGCTTCACAGGGCTTTGATTTGACTATTGATGACAGAATTCAACCGATTGACCCAAATTCTTTAGCATATGAAAGAACAGCAATTAAGAGCAATGCGACACTACAGTTTAATTTTGAAATTGATTCAGAGTTAGCACCCATAATTTCAGCTAATTGGGTAATTGAATCAGTAGACGGATCTGTAATTACTGGGTGGGATGGAGAACCTCTAGGGGGTGACAATTGGCATATATATCAACCATCTAACTCAGTCCCAGTTACTGCAACTTTTTGCATTGAAGATATTAGTGCAGATTTAGGTTGTAAGATTGATGCAGAGTGGAGAATTTGGCTTTACTTGAGTGACTCTGAAGGTCATACTAGAATTACTAATATTTCAGTATACACTAATGATGTTAAAGCAGATAATGACCCTCCTTCATCGACATTTGAAATTATGAATGACGAAACTACTTCTGAATTGATTGAATTGATTGGAACTCAGCCAACTCCAGTTGCATATGATGATGAACTTGACGAATTTATAATGACAGACTCTTCTGTTTACAGAGTGACTCTAGATGAGAATTCTCAGACTACTACTGTATACTTCAGTGCAGCTGGAAGTACTGATATAGGTACTGGAATCCAAGTTTATAGATGGCTAGTTACCGGAGCTGCAATGCCAGATCAAGAATTTATTATCAATTCTCCAGAATATAACTGGTCATACACATTCGATTCAGTCACTCCGAATAATAACCCATTAATGATTGAATTATATACTTCAGATTTCAGATTCACATCAGATCCACCATATAGAATGTTTTTCGAGGTTGTTTCATCAGACTTTGGAGACGAAGAAGTAGTTAGTGAATTAGATAATCTTTTCACTGCAGATGGTGAGAGGTTTGACGCGTTAGACTCTGTTGATATTATCAATGTAACAGGAGTAATAAGAGACAACGATATATCCAGTGAATGTGATGTAACAGTAGAAGTTGCATTGGACGACAAATCCATATTTGACAAAGGTCCCGGAACAAAAAGTACACAGAAAGACGAAGGAAAATATAATTCTATTTCTGGCCTTTGTGATGGAGATTCTTATAGCCTATCACTTAATATTTCTCATCTGTATGTTTATGGTGAAGAATATGGTAGTGAAGGGAACGTATACATTAGAATTACCGAAGCTGGCCATACTCCAGTCGAAGAGGAAATTTATCTATACACCCTTCCAAGAGCTCTAGATCCCTGCGAAGATAATCCAGAATCTTGTGAAGAAGAAAGTGGCACACTAAACACTATAATGATTGGTGGAATAGCTACAATAATTCTACTACTTGTAGTAGTCATCACCTTCTTACTAAGAAATAGAAGATCAAGAAACAATCAACAAGACTCCGTTGAAACATTTGGTGGAGTTGAACAAATGGATCCAGTTGAAGCATATGTTCAACAACTTGTAGCCCAAGGGTATGATGAACAAATGGCTCGACAATATGCACAACAATACTATGCTCAATATTATGATCAGCAGAAACGAAGTGGCGGTTAATTGTTAGAATGGAGCAGAAATCTCGAACGGAATATCTAATTCCCACTTTGAAGAGATTCTTTCATTTGAACTATGGATTACATCTATGCGTTCCTTAAATGCTGGTGATCTAGTGGAGATAACAGAATTGTATAATTTAGAACCTCTTACATCTTCAGGAATACAAATCTTTCCAGAAGTAGTCTCGACATCTAAAGCTCTATCCAAATCTAATGCATGCCTGTTTAATTTGTGTAACATTCCCATAGCAAGTCTATTTATTGTAAAATATAGAAATATTATCAATATGAAAACAATTATTTGACCAAGAATAGTATTTCCCAAAAAAGCCATAGATATTGAGCCCAAAAGAAAAACTATAGGAGCTACAAATGTAAGTAGGAAGAATGTCTGTGACATAGGTTTCCTTTTCTTCATTCTATGAATGATTTCCCAACGCTCTCCTTTGGGATTCTGAGGACTGAATATATCATTTTGCTCACTTCTTGTGGCCCTTTCCACCATCCTTCTTACATTTTCGATTTTGTAAATCATCCGATTGGTTTCAGGAATTTCTATCTCATCACTGTATAATTCATCCAATAAATCAGCACATGCATCATAGTAACCCAAACGAATAAGAATAGACAATTGCTCTATAATTGGTTTGACCTCTCTAGGTGAAATCTTTCTTCTTTCTTCCCACCACTCTAAAGCATGCT